>Ga0105044_10000095_pt1 | contig 91785 bp, 85 predicted proteins | sample MAT01_FD_78092 | JGI IMG/M metagenome (GOLD analysis project Ga0105044, IMG submission 78092) | Freshwater microbial communities from Lake Fryxell liftoff mats and glacier meltwater in Antarctica - MAT-01 | ecosystem: Environmental > Aquatic > Freshwater > Ice > Liftoff microbial mat | place...
CCCCCGCCCCGCTGCCCGACCGTGAAATCTTCGAACTGCTGGGATTTGATTGAACCATGTCGAACTACACCGCCACCCGTGACCGCGTTGAAACCTATTTCGACCGCACCGCCACCGGCGTGTGGGAGCGCCTGACCTCGGATGCGCCGGTCAGCCGCATCCGGCAAACCGTGCGGGAGGGGCGCGACAGGATGCGCGCCCTGATGCTGTCACGGCTGCCCGCCGATCTGGCCGGGGTGCGGGTGCTTGATGCCGGCTGCGGTGCCGGGCAGATGACAGTCGAACTGGCCAGTCGCGGGGCGCAGGTGACAGCAGTCGATATCTCGCCGCAACTGGTCGATATTGCGCGGCTGCGGTTGCCCGAGGAGTTTGCAGGTCGCGTCAGCTTTGCCAGCGGCGACATGACGGCGAACCACGGCGAGTTCGATTTCGTCGTGGCGATGGACAGCCTGATCTATTACGACACCGCCGATATCACCCAGGCTCTGCATCTGCTGGCCTCGAACACCCGCGAGGCCGTGGTGTTCACCGTTGCGCCGCGCACCCCGCTCCTGATGGCGTTCTGGGGCGCGGGCAAGCTGTTTCCAAAATCCGATCGTTCGCCGGTCATGGTGCCGCATGCCCATGCCACGCTGAACCAGACAGCGGACGGTCGGGTCACAAAGATCGACCGCGTGACGCGCGGCTTCTACATTTCGGACTGTCTAGAGTATCGCGCATGATCTTGCGCAAATCTCAGCTTGCCAGATTGCCGGGATCGTGGCTGCCCTTCGCCGATGCCGCCTCGGACGGCCTGCCGATGTGGCAATTGCTTCGGCTGGGTCTGTTTCAGGTGTCGGTCGGAATGGCGACGGTGCTGCTGCTTGGTACATTGAACCGGGTGATGATCGTCGAGTTGTCGGTACCGGCCAGCGTCGTCGCCCTGATGATCGCCTTGCCGGTGCTGTCGGCCCCGTTCCGCGCGATCCTGGGCCACAAGAGCGACAACCACAAAAGCTGGATCGGGTGGAAGCGGATCCCCTATCTGTGGTTCGGCAGCCTATGGCAGATGGGCGGCCTTGCGATCATGCCGTTTGCGCTGATCGTGCTGTCGGGGGATCAGATCCATGGTCCGGCCTGGGCGGGCGAGGCGCTGGCCGGTCTGGCCTTCCTGATGACGGGGATCGGGATGCACATGACCCAGACGGCGGGGCTGGCGCTGGCCTCGGACCGCGCGACGGACGAGACGCGGCCGCGAGTCGTGGCGCTGCTTTATGTCATGTTCCTGCTGGGAATGGCGGTGTCGGCGGTGATTCTGGGCTGGCTGCTGCGCGACTATGACCCGATCACGCTGGTGCGGGTGGTGCAGGGCTGCGGGGTGGCCACCGTCGTGCTGAACCTGGTGGCCTTGTGGAAACAGGAAAAGGTCCGCCCGATGAATGCCGAGGAGATGGCGGAGGTGCGCCCGATCTTCATGGAAGGCTGGCGCGATCTGCTGGCGGGGGGCAATGCCGGGCGCCTTCTGATGGTTGTGGTGCTGGGCACCATGGCGTTCCAGATGCAGGATGTGCTGCTGGAGCCTTACGGGGCCGAAATCCTGGGCCTGTCGGTCAGCAATACCACCGTGCTGACGGCGTTCAACGCGTTGGGCGCGCTGGCCGGGTTCGTGTTGGCCGGGCGCTGGATGATGCAGGGACAGGACATGTTCCGCATGGCGGGGCGCGGCCTGCTGGTCGGGGTGGCGGCGTTTCTGGCCGTGATGTTCGCCGCTCCGCTTGGCTCGACCGGGCTGTTCTACGTCGGGGCGACGTGCATCGGGCTGGGCGCCGGGCTTTTTGCGGTGTCGACCCTGACGGCGGCGATGGCGCTGCCCGAGCAGGGCCATGCCGGGCGCGGGCTGGTGCTGGGGGCCTGGGGTGCGGCGCAGGCCACTGCTGCGGGTCTGGCGATTGCCCTCGGCGGTGCGCTGCGCGACACGGTCGGCTCGTTTGCGCTGGCGGGGCATCTGGGCGAGGTGTTTGCCACTCGGGCCTTTGGCTATGCCTTTGTGTATCAAGTTGAAATCGTGTTGCTGTTTGCCACGCTGATTGTCCTGGGCCCGCTGGTGCGGGTCCTTCCCACTGTCCCGCAACCAAAATCCGGTGCTGTCCGTCTGGGCATTGCCGAATTCCCCACCTGACCCAAGAGGATCAACATCATGGTTGGTGTCACACTGTTCGGCAACTTCGACCTCGCTAGCCTGGCGATCTGGATGTTCTGGTTGTTCTTTGCGCTGCTGATCTATTATCTGCAGCGCGAGAACATGCGCGAAGGCTACCCGTTGGAAAGCGAAGATGGCACGGCTGCCCCCAATCAGGGACCATTCTCGCTGCCCGCTCCCAAGACCTTTGTCCTGCCGAATGGCCGGGGCGAAGTGACGGTGCCCAATGGCGCGCGCGAGGCTCGCGAGGTCGCGTTGTCGCGCACCGCCATTTCGGACGGCTTTCCGCACGCGCCGACCGGCGACCCGATGATCGACGGGGTTGGTCCGGCCGCCTGGGCGCCGCGCCGCGACATTCCGGAACTCGACGGTCATGGCCACAACAAGATTTTGCCGATGGCCGGTGCACCTGCCTTTGGCGTCAGCGCCGGGCGTGACCCGCGCGGCTTGCCGGTGCAGGCCGGCGATCTGGAAGTGGTGGGCCGGATTTCCGACATGTGGCTCGATGCCCCCGAACAACTGGTGCGGTATCTTGAGATCGACCTGAATTCCGGGCAGAAGCGTCTGGTGCCGATGCCGATGGTCAAGATCTGGGGCGACAGGGTTCGGATCAACTCGATCACCTCCGATATGTTCGACGCGGTACCTGCGACCAAATCGCCGACCGAAGTCACCATGCTGGAAGAAGAAAAGATCAGCGCCTATTACGCTGGGGGCACGATGTATGCTGCCGCCAAGCGCAAGCGCGGATTCTGAACGCATCAAGGGAGGGCCGCCATGAGCGACCATGACGATTTCGCTGTCGAGCCGGTGCCCGGACTGCCCGAGGCCCCGCCGAAAGGCGAGGAAGTGCTGTGGCAAGGGCGGCCCCAGACCTGGGCCCTGGCGCGCGAAGCGTTCGGCCTGTACTGGATCGCGGGGTATTTCGTGGCACTGGCGGTGTGGCGGGCGGCGGTTGTGGCCGACGGCTCGATAGGGTCGGTTGTGGCCGTGCTTTTGCCCTATGTCGCCATCGGCCTTTTGACCTGCGCGATCCTGTTGGGGCTCGCGTTCGTCTACTCGCGCACCACGGTATACACGCTGACCACGGCCCGTGTCGCGATGCGGATCGGGGCGGCGCTGACCGTGACGCTGAACCTGCCTTACCGGCAGATCAGCAACGCCTGCCTCGACTTGCGCCGCAGCGGCACCGGAACCATCGCGCTGGAAACGCGCGGGGAAACCAGGTTGGCCTACCTTGTTTGCTGGCCGCATGTCCGCCCCTGGACGCTTGCGCGCACCCAGCCCGCGCTGCGCTGCATCCCCGATGCAGCCCGTGTCGCGCAAATGCTGGCCGAGGCGGCTGAAACGCGCGTCAGCCAGCCCGTCGTCACCCGCGCCGCCGAGGGCGTCGCCCTCGCCGCAGAATAGGAGACCAAGATGCCCGCACGCCCCAACCCCTCGATGCTCAGCGACGACCCGCAGATGATCCCGACGCGGTTGCTGCTGGCGATGCTGGCGCTGATGCTGGCCTCGCTGGCGGTCGTGACCTTCGCAGTGGTCACCGGCCGCGAACCGACCGGTCAGCCCAAAGCCGCCGCCGTGGTGGCCGAACGCACGATCATCCTGAAGGGCGGCGGCGCACAGGCCGTGATGGTGCTGTCGGCTGATGGCTCGGTGCTGATGGACCTGCCGCACGGCGGCTTCATCACGGTGATCCAGAACGCGAATGAACGGGCCCGGCGCGTGAAGGGGGTCGATAAACTTCTGCCCTTGCGTATTGTGGAGTACGAGAACGGTCGGTTGACCGCACACGATGACTTCACCGGCTGGAGCGCCGAACTCGGTGCCTTCGGATCCGACAACAGGGCCGCATTCGAACGGCTCATGTCGCAATAGCGCCATCATAGAAGGGAATCAGAATGGGAATCTTTGCCAAATTCACCGAGGACGTGCCCTGCACCGTCGAAGTCAGCCACTGTTTTGAAAGCCTGCACGCCCATGTCCGGTTCAACAACGGCGCGATCATCCATCCCGGAGACGAGGTTCTGGTCCACGGTGCCGCGATCGTTGCAGCCTATGGCGAAGTGATCGTCGAGGACCGGACCGCCACCATCACGCGCGCCAATGCCGTCGAGCGGTTGTGGACCCGGATGACCGGCGATTTCGGTTTCATGGAATTGTGCGAGTTTTCGTTCTCCGAAGAGGTGACAGCATGAACGCGACCCCAAAAGGCCTTGAGGCCGACTATGCCGAGCTGGCCGCCGCGGCGCCGATGGACACCCAAGCCATGGCGACCGAGACCACCCTGTTGAACCCGCGGTTCTACACCACCGACTTCGACGAGATGGACAAGGTCGATGTCACCCCGGTACGGGCCGAGTGGGACAAGCTCATCGCCCAGATGAAATCCGACCCCAACGCCAAGCATTTCAAGAAGAACGCCGAATGGGATGCCGACTGGGACGCGATGGAGCCCAAACTGAAGCGCGAGTTCATCGACTTTCTCGTGTCGTCGTGCACCGCCGAATTTTCGGGCTGCGTGCTGTACAAGGAAATGAAACGCCGCGGCTCGAACCCCGACATCTGCGAACTGTTCAGCTATATGTCGCGCGACGAGGCCCGCCATGCCGGGTTCATCAACGATGCGCTGCGTGAGGCTGGGGTGGCGGTGAACCTCGGCTTTCTGACCAAGGCCAAGAAATACACCTATTTCCAGCCGAAGTTCATCTACTACGCGACGTACCTGTCGGAAAAGATCGGCTACGCCCGTTACATCACGATCTTTCGCCATCTCGAGGAAAACCCCGACAAGCGGTTCCACCCGATCTTCAAATGGTTCCGCGAGTGGTGCAACGACGAGTTTTCGCATGGCGAAGCCTTTGCCCTGCTGATGCGGACCGACCCGAAGCTGACGCAAAGCTGGGCCAACAAACTGTGGATCCGGTTCTTTCTGACTGCCGTCTATTCCACGATGTTCGTGCGTGACCATCAGCGCCCGGTGTTCCATCAGGCGCTTGGCGTCGATATCGAATGGTATGATCAGGAAGTGTATCGCAAAACCTCGGCCATCGCCCGGCAGGTCTTTCCGGTCGAGATCGACATCGACCACAAGCGCTGGCTGCCCAACCTGCGGCGGATGCGCGATGCGTTCACCGCGATGGATGCCGCGAAAAAGCGGGGCGGCGTGGGCGGCTGGTTCGGCGCCAAAGCAGCGGGGGTTCAGGCGGGGCTGGCTTTTGTCACGCTGTATCTGATCCCGGTCAAACGCAGCACGCCGCCTGCAAACGTGCGGATGGAGCCGGTGTATTGACAGCAGCCAGCATCAGGGGCGCTTGCCCATGACCGAGAATCCGTGGCTCGCCGCCGGAATTGCGCTGTTTGCCTGGTGGTTCTTCACCGGAGCAATCCTGTGGCGGGTGCGGGTGGCCGACAACCTGGATGCAGGAGGCGACCGGGACGCCCACCGCATGTCGGTCCTTTTGGGCTTGCCGGTGTTTGCGGCGGGCGTCGCGATGGCTCAGGGCTCGTTGGCCGACAATTCGGCCAACGGCACCTATATGGGGTTCGTCGCAACCCTCGCGCTGTGGGGCTGGATCGAGCTTGCCTTCCTGTCGGGCGTGATCACCGGCCCGAACCGCGAGCCCTGCCCGCCCTTCGCATCGCAGGCCGAAAGGTTCTGGCGTGCGGTCGGCACCATCGCCTGGCACGAGGCGGCGCTGGTTGCGACGCTGGCGGGTCTGGCCTATGCCAGCCTCGGCGCGGTGAACCCGTTTGCGTTCTACACGTTCGCGCTGCTGTTCGCTGCGCGGATCTCGGCCAAGCTGAACCTGTTTCTCGGGGTTCCGCGCATCAATACGCAGTTCCTGCCGCGCCCGCTGCGCCACCTGCCCAGCCACTTCCGGTTTGCCCGGATGAACGCGCTGTTTCCGGTATCGGTCAGCCTGCTGACCGGGGCGACGGCCCTGTTGCTGGAACAGACCCTGACTGCGCCGACCGCAGGCGAGACTACCGGCTTTGCCCTTCTGACCTGCCTTTGCGCGCTGGCCCTGCTGGAGCACTGGTTCATGGTTCTGCCATTGCCTGATGAGAAGCTCTGGCGCTGGATGCTCCCGGCCGCCAAACCCCCCCGTTCCCGCCACAGCCCTGACTTGTTGCACGAGGATGCCAATGGACTTTGATGCCCTTTTCCAGGACCAGATCGACGCGCTCAAATCCGAAGGCAATTACCGCACCTTTGCCGAACTGGAGCGCAAGCGCGGCGCCTTTCCGCGCGCTTCCAACCACAAGGACGGCACGATCACCGACATCACCGTCTGGTGTTCCAACGACTATCTCGGCATGGGCCAACACCCCGATGTGGTCAAGGCGATGGTTGATTGCGTACTGGCCTGCGGCACCGGTGCCGGCGGCACCCGCAACATTTCGGGCACCAACCACCATCACCTGCTGCTCGAGGCGGAACTCGCCGATCTGCACGGCAAGGCCGCAGCACTGCTGTTCACCAGCGGCTATGTCTCGAACTGGGCGGCTCTGTCGACTCTCGGCTCGCGCATCCCGAATGTGGTGATCCTTTCGGATGCCGGCAACCATGCCAGCATGATCGAGGGTGTCCGCCATTCCCGCGCCGACAAGGTGATCTGGCGGCACAACGACTGGCGCGATCTGGACCGCAAGCTGAAGGCGGTGGGCGACCGGCCCAAGATCGTGGCGTTCGAGAGCGTGTATTCGATGGACGGCGACATCTCGCCCATCAAGGAAATCGTGCAGGTGGCCAAGGCCCACGGTGCGATGACCTATATCGACGAAGTGCACGCAGTGGGCATGTACGGCAAACGCGGCGGCGGGGTCAGCGAACGCGAAGGCCTTGCGGATCAGATCGACCTGATCGAAGGCACCCTTGGCAAGGCTTACGGCGTGGTCGGAGGCTACATTACCGGATCGGCACCGCTGTGCGATTTCATCCGCAGCTTTGCCAGCGGCTTCATCTTTACCACGGCGCTGCCGCCCGCTGTGGCCGCCGCTGCCACGGCCTCGATCAAGCATCTGAAACATAGCCAGCTTGAACGCGCCCGCCAGCAGGCCCAGGTCGCGAAACTGCGTGCCCGGTTGGATCGAGCCGGTATTCCGCACATGGCCAATGACAGCCACATCATCCCGGTGATGATCGGCGATCCGGTGAAATGCCGGATGATCAGCGACATCCTGATGAAGGATTGGGGCATTTACGTGCAGCCGATCAACTATCCCACTGTGCCCAAAGGCACCGAGCGGCTGCGCATCACGCCGTCGCCGTTCCACAACGATGCTGACATCGACCACCTCGTTGCGGCGTTGTCGGCGCTGTGGCAGCGCTGTGCGCTGGCTCATGCCGTCGCCTGAAAATGTGACTGGCAAAACCGGCGGTGTGGGCTATCTTGCTGTTCAATACCTGTGGAGGACATCGTGAAACTGAAACTTACCCTTCTGGCCGTTCTGACATCTGCAGCGCCCGCGTTCGCGGCTGGGGATATCGTAAAAGGTGAGGCCATCTTCAAGCAATGTCAGACCTGCCATGTCGTCGCCGATGCCGAAGGCAAGGTTCTGGCCGGCAAGTCTGCCAAAACCGGCCCGAACCTGTATGGCGTCGTGGGACGCGCTGCCGGAACCTATCCGGACTTCAAGTACGGCGAAGACATGATCGCAGCCGGAGCCGCCGGTCTGGTCTGGGATGAGGCGACGCTGACCGAATACGTTCTCGATCCGTCGGCTTTTCTGAAGAAGACGCTGGATGACAAGGGCGCCAAGGGCAAGATGCAGTTCAAGGTCAAGAACGAGCAGACGGCCGCCGATGTAGTGGCCTATGTCGCGTCGCTCGCTCCGGCGGCAGTGCCCGCCGATCCGGCGGCCGCAACCGATCCGGCCGCCGTGCCCGCCATAACCGAGCCTGCCAAAACGCCCTGATCGCTCGGGAATTGATACAAGAAGAGGCCGGTATCTGCCGGCCTCTTCCTTGTGCGTTCAATTTGACGGTCAGGCACGCAGCCCGATCACCGCGATCCCCAGCACCCGCAAGACCGCCGCCTGTATATCCGCCGCCGTCAGCCCGGCATCCGCATACATCGCCGCAGGGCTGGCCTGTTCGATGAACCGGTCGGGCAGGGTCAGGGTGCGCAACTTCAAGCCGTGGTCCAGCCCGCCCGAATTCGCCAGATGTTGCAGAACCTGCGCCCCAAAGCCGCCCGCCGCCCCCTGTTCAACGGTCAGAACAGCCTCGTGATGCACTGCGAGTTGCCCGATCAGATCGGTGTCCAGCGGTTTGGCGAACCGCGCGTCGGCCACGGTCACCGCCACGCCCTGCGCTGCCAGCGCCTCGGCCGCCAGCAGGCATTCTGCCAGATGCGCCCCGAACGACAACAGCGCAACCCGGTCGCCCTGCCGGACCACCCGGCCCCGCCCGATGTCGAGCACCCGGCCCCGCTCGGGCAGCACTGCGCCCACACCCTCGCCGCGCGGATACCGGAACGAGATCGGGCCGGCGTCATAGGCTGCAGCCGTCGCGACCATATCGACGAGTTCGGCCTCGTCCCCCGCCGCCATCACCACAAAGCCGGGCAGATTGGCCAGATACGCCACATCGAACGACCCGGCATGGGTCGCCCCATCGGCGCCGACCAGCCCCGCGCGGTCGATCGCAAAGCGCACCGGCAATCCCTGCAAAGCCACGTCATGCACGATCTGGTCGAATCCGCGCTGCAGAAACGTCGAGTAGATCGCCACGAACGGCTTCAGCCCCGACGCGGCCATCCCGGCGGCAAACGTCACGCCATGCTGCTCGGCGATCCCCACATCGAACACCCGGCCCGGAAAGCGCCGCGCCATGATGTCAAGCCCGGTGCCCGACGGCATCGCGGCGGTTATGCCCACGATCCGGCCGTCCCGCGCGGCCTCGTCGGTCAGCGTCTGCCCGAACACCGAGGTATAGGCCGGCGCGTTCGACTTCGATTTCGCCTGGGTGCCGGATGCCACGTCGAACTTTGCGACCCCGTGGTACTTGTCGGCCGAGGTTTCGGCGGGGGCATAGCCCTTGCCCTTGACGGTGATCGCATGGATCAGCACCGGACCTGAGGCCCGCGCCTTGGCCGCCCGCAAGGTGGCCAGCAGCGCCGGCATGTCATGCCCGTCCACCGGGCCGATGTAGGAAAAGCCCAGCTCTTCGAACAGCGTGCCGCCCCCGGGCATTCCGGTGACGAGAGCCCGCGCGCGCCGGGCCCCGTCGCGGAGCGGGCCGGGCAGGGCAGCCTCGAACCCCTCTGCCATCCCGCGCAATGCGGAAAACGGGGCATGCGACGACAAGCCGTTGAGATACTTGTTCAATGCGCCGACCGGGGGGGCAATGCTCATGTCATTGTCGTTCAGAATGACGAAGAGCCGCTTGTTCAGATGGCCTGCCGCGTTCATCGCTTCATAGGCCATGCCGGCAGTGATCGCGCCGTCGCCGATCACCGCAATCGCGTCGCCGGTGGGCTGGCCCATGTCGCGGCCGATGGTGAACCCAAGGGCCGCCGAAATCGAGGTGGAACTGTGCGCGGCCCCGAACGGATCGTACTCCGACTCAGACCGCTTGGTGAACCCGGAGAGCCCACCTCCCTGCCGCAGGCTGCGCATCTGGCGCCGCCGACCGGTCAGTATCTTGTGCGGATAGCATTGGTGTCCGACATCCCAGATCAGCTTGTCGACCGGGGTGTTGAACACGGCATGGATCGCCACCGACAACTCGACGACGCCAAGGGATGACCCCAGATGCCCGCCGGTTTCCGACACCACCGAAATCACCTCGGCGCGCAACTCGTCCGCCACCCGGCGCAAGTCGGCATCCGAAAGGTTGCGCAGGTCGGCCGGGGTGGTCACACGGTCGAGCGTCGGGGTCAGGGGGCGGGTCATCGGATCCTCCGGGTCAGGATAGGCGGTGCGCGGGGTCCATTTTGCACCGGGATCGTTTGGCCCGGAGAATGGAAGCAGGGCTTGTGCAGTGCCCCGGGTCAGGCCGGTCAAGCGCCCCGACCGGTTATGTCGGGCCGGGCAAGGGTTGCCCGGCCCAGGTCATTTCAGGCGAACCGGTCAGGTTGCACGACCTCGATGGCCCCATAGGGCGACGGTGCCTGCTTGCTTTCTTCGGGCAGGAACTCTCCCACTACCCAGACCGCCACCATCAGGCCGCCGATTCCGAGCAGAAAACACCCGGCCAGAAACGCGCCCCAGACCATTTGCCCCAACCCCCACATCCGCAGGCGGATGGTCGGGTCGGGATCGTCGAAGAAGTGTTTGTCGGACATGATCAACCCTCAATCCAGCGGTGCATAGCCGTGGTCCTGTGCCCAGACATACCAGTTGTCCACCACAGTCCCGGTCAACAGAATACCGATCCCGCCGGTCACGCCGACAAGAACGGCGAACCACCAGGCCCAGCGGTGAATACCCTCCATCGTGGCGTTGAACCCCATGGTCCAGCGCCAGAACAGGGCCGCCCGCTCTGCAGCCGTGCCGCGATCCACGATCTGCTCCAGTTCCCGGTCGCCGCCCAGTCGGGTGACAGACAGGATGGTGGCACCGTGCATTGCGAACAGCAGAGCCGAGCCATAAAGGAACACGATCGAAAGCGCGTGGAACGGATTGTAGAACAGGTTGCCGTAGGTCAGGCTGAACAGGTTGGTCCAGTCGAGGTGGCTGAAGATGCCGTAGGGCACGGCTTCCGACCATGATCCCATCAGGATCGGCCGGATCAGACCAAGAACCAGAACCAGCCACAACGCCCCGGCAAAGGCCCAGGCGACGTGCTTGCCCATGCCCAGAGCCTCGGCGCGCAGATAGGTGCGCACCCACCAGGTCGACAGCGATATCAGAAAGAAGAACCCCGCCAGCAGGAACAACCCGCCTTCGTTCATTGGCGGAATGCGCAGGCCCCATTCGGGAGCCGGCGGCTCCAGCGAGAACCAGAACAGATCGCGCAGAAAGACTGCCGGGTTGTAACCCGCCTGACCCCAGTAATGCATGCCGATGATCAGGAACCAGATCGCCCCGGTCGCCAGAGAGATCACGCCAAAGGTGCCCAGATAGATCGGACCCAACTGCGCGTTTCCGAACCAGCCAGCAAGCGTCGAGAATGAGGCCCCCCTGCTCCGGTTTCCCACATCCACGCCCTCGACCATACCCATTTCAGGCAGGGCGCGGACTTGGACCTGGGTAAAGATGTTCTGATACTCAGCCATTGACGCCTCCCGGAATATTCACCCACCACGGCAGTTCGAGCCACCAGTTCCACCATTCCGACCATTGTTCGAACCAGATGGTACCTGAAATCACGATACAGATCGCCGACCAGAAGCCGGCGTTCAGCGCCAGCAACAGACCCAGACGGTGGATGCCCAGCGTCCCGACAGAATAGCCGATCAGATCGCGAAAGAACGTGTCCTCGTGGTCTGGTGTCTTCATCACCTTGCCCTTGCCGGGGTTGGCCGCCGACAGGATCAACGCGCCATGCAGCGCCAGCGCCAAAGCGGTGGTGAAAAAGAAGGTCACCGCGATCATATGCGCCGGGTTGTAATGAAAGTTCCCGTATTGATAGCCGGTGTTGCTGACCCAATCGAGGTGGCTGAAGATACCGTAGGGGAACGCATAGCCCCAGGCCCCCATCAGGATCGGCCGGATGATGACCAGCGTGACATAGGCAAAGATCGCCACCCCAAAGGCCGCAGGCACATGATACCCGATGCCCAGCTTGCGGCAGATTTCGACTTCGCGCAGGGCCCAGCTTACAAAGGCCCCAACGGCGCAGATCGTGATGATCTGCCACAGCCCGCCTTGCATCAGCGGCGCCGCAGACAGGCCCAACTCGATCGGCGGCGGGTTGATCGAGATCAGCCAGGGGTTCCAGGTCGGCCCCATGGCCGCCCCGTAGAAGATCAGGATGGTCCCCAGCGCCGCGAAGAAGAATGTCGTGACGCCAAAGAATCCGACGAAGAACGGCCCGACCCAGAAGTCGAACAGGTTTCCGCCGACAAGCGTGCCTCCCGGCACGCGGTATTTTCGTTCGAAGCTGAGCAGTGCCATGCTTCCCTCTCCGCGCTTTGATTGGGCCATAACCAAGGCGCACGCATCAGGCGCGCGGCGGTGGCCGACGATTGGTCAGATGAACAGGTTGCGGGCGACCGACAGCCGCCCGCAACGGGGTCGACAGGCTTACTGCGCCGGAGCGGCAGCCAATGCCCGAGTGCCTGCTTCCTCGATCCAGTTGAAGCCTGGGGTCGAAAGCAGGACGAGGTGGATCATCGCCGCCAGCAGGAACAGGAACACGCCCTGTGCCACGAAGACGCGACGCGGATCGAAGATCAGCCAGATTTTGTAGAACTTGCTCATATCCCGATCTCCCTCAGAACCACGGACGCCAGATGAACACTGCCAGATGAGCGACCACGGCAATCGCCGTGAAGAGCCAAAGCCCGCTCATGTAGACAGAGTGCAGTTCCTGCGCCTGTTGTTCGGTCAGACCTGTGAACGACAGGTCAGTTCTATCAGCCATATTATCCTCCGGATCGTCAGACTGACGCCACACACCCTGTGGCTGGGTCACGGTCAGGCGGAATGCCTTTCCGATCCATCGCCCCTGACGAGGGGCGAATGGTTGATCGCGGTCAACCGCGGAAAATCATCGGCGTGATCGCCGTTGCGTCCTTCCAGGCCCGGGTCAGCGGGTCGAGACGCGGCAGTTTCGCACGGATCGCCGCCTCTGCGGTCCAGGCAATCGCCTGCACGGGCACGGCGATCAGCAGGATCAGCGTGAAGTAGACCAGAAACTCGGTCCGCGGCACGCGGGGGGCATGGGGATGGGCCGCGCCGTTGGCAGTGTGATCGGTCATGTCATCTCTCCTTCTTTGCGGACCGCACCTGCGCCGGGCAGGGCCTCCACGGTTTCGCGCACGACCCGTTCGGCCCCTGAATCGAGCGCGGCTTTTTCGGCCGCATCCCGCAAGGAACGCGCAGCACTGATCCGGGTCAGGATCGGGTGGCGGTTGACGATCCGGTCAAGCGCCTCCTGCGCATCGACATCCCAGGGGAAGTCGCGCCGCAGGGTCGTGGGTGTTGCCTGCGCCGAGTCCATCTCGGTTCCCAGCGGCAGAATGTGGAACAACGCGTCGAACAGGCTGTTGCAGACTTCCTGCAAGATCCAGACCGCCCCGCCATAGCCCATCATCGGAGATCCGGTATGGCGGCGGATCGCAGCCCCCGGGAAGGACGCCGCAATGAAACTGGGGCTGGGGCCAAACCCGCCCTTCAACTCGGCAAGATACATCTTCTCGTTGATCGACCCCATCACGACCAGGGGGCGATGCTGTTTCAACAACCCGCGAACCGCTTCGTTGTTGGTTTTCTGACCCGGCATCCGGGCTACGGCAAAGGCGCAGGGCAACCCGAGATCGCCCTCCAGATAGCCCCGCACGCCGCGCGCATATGTCTCGCTGGCGACAATTCCAAAGCTGGCCGTCGCAAAGAAATCCTGCGTCACCGACCGCCACAGATCCCATACCGGCTTCAGCGTCGAATGCTTCTCCCGCTCGATGAACGGCTCCGGGTCCAGCCCCAGCATGTCGCCCAGCTTGCGCAGGAACTTCGTCGTGCTGTCCATCCCGATGGGGGCCTGCAGATAAGGCTTGCCCAGAACCTCGGCCAGACCGCGGCCGAATTCGCGGTACATGCAGATGTTGACATCTGCATTCACCAGATGCCGCATCTCGGCCACATGCGCGCCCAGCGGCATCACCATGTTGACGTCCGCGCCGATGCCTTCGACCAGGCGGCGGATCTCGTGCAGATCGCTGGCCATGTTGAACACGCCGTACATCGGCCCAAGGATGTTCACCCGCGGCTTTTGCCCGGCATCGCGCTTGGTCTCGGGCGGCATCCGCCCCTTGGTCATCCCGAACTCGGTAAAGATCCAGGTCATCGCCCGGTCGGCGGTCTGCCACTGATCTTCGTCAATGGTGCGCGGCAGGAACCGCTGGATGTTGGTGCCCATCGGCGTGACGCCGCCACCGATCATCTCGGCAATCGACCCCGTCACCACCACCGCAGGCAGCGCCGGGTCCAGCGTTTTCCACGCCCGTCGCATAGCACCTTCGGTCCCGTCGCGGCCGAGCTCTTCTTCGCCCAGACCCGTCACCACAATCGGCAATTCATGCGGCGGCAGCGCGTCGGTATAGTGCAGCACCGATGTCACCGGCAGGTTTTCACACCCAACCGGGCCGTCGATGACAACCTGCAAGCCCTTCACCGCACAGAACGCATAGACCGCGCCCCAATAACCGCCTGCCCGGTCGTGATCCTGAACCAGCATCAGATCATCTCCTCGGCGCGTGCAGCGCGAGCCGCCTTGTCGAGTTTCTTCTGGTGCGCCGCCCGGAAATCTGGTCGCAGATTGGGCGCGCCTTCCCAGATACCTGCCGTATCGCCATGACCGACACCCTTAAAGAAGGCCTTCATGTCTTCCATCCGGTCTTTTCCGGCCATCGCGGCATTGACCACAGTGGCCAAGGAACCTGCCCCCGCAGGCCCCATCAATGGCCGCGCAGAAATCAGATTGGTGAAGTAAAGCGCTGGAATCGCACGCTCTTTCGCCTTCTGCACCACCGGAGTCGTCCCCACCGCAAGATCGGGCTGGATGGCCTCCATCGCAGACAGGTCATCCTCAAGGCTGGCACGGAACTTGACCTTGACGCCCTTCGCCTCCAGCCATTCCTGGTCTGGGGCGGACCATTGGGTTTTCGGGCAAGCCGTTCCGACATAAGGCACATCGGCCCCGGATTCGATCAGCAGGCGCGCGACCAGAAGTTCGGACCCTTCATAGCCTGACAGCGTGATCGTCCCCTTGATCCGTGACCCCGACAGAGCGTTCCTGATCGCGGGCAGGAACGCGTTCTGCGCCGCAGCAATCCGTGCAGGATCGACATTGTAGGCATCGCCGATCGCCGCAAGCCAGGCCGCAGTTCCGTCAAGCCCAACCGGAGCCGACCCCACAACCTTGCGCCCGGCCGACTGAAACTCGCGAACCGCTGCCGTGTAGAACGGATGGATCGCCGCAACCACGTCGCAGTCGAGGGCGGCATACAACTCGCGCCATTCCCGGCACGGAACCACTGGTCCCGCCGCCAGCCCCAAAGGTGCCAGCATCGCGCCGATCATCATCGGATCGGCGGGAAACATTTCGCCCAGCAGGGCAACGGTCGGGCGATCCGACTTGCCACCCACAGGTGCCTGCACCGGCCCGGCTTCGATCTCGGCCCGCGCATACTTCAGCATCGCACCGGCAAGAACGTCCTTTGCCTCGGCATGGGTAGGGATGCCGAAGCCTGGGACGTCGATCCCGATGATCCGCACACCGTTGATTTCGCTGGGCAAAAGTTTCAGCGGCACACCCGATGCCGTCGGCACGCACAGATTTGTCACGATGATCGCATCGTTGCGTTCCGGGTCGGCCAGTTCGTGCACCGCATCGCGGATATCCTCGAACAGCTTGCCGGTCACCAGAGATTCAGAGTTGAAGGGAACGTATCCGACAGACCGCCGCGCGCCGTAGAAATGCGACACGAAGGTCAGTCCGTAAACGCAGCACGCGGATCCCGACAGAACCGTCGCCACCCGCCGCATCCGCAAACCCACCCGCAGAGACCCGAAGGCCGGGCACATCGACTGAGGTTTGTCATGCGGCCCTTGCGGGTAATCGGCGGCGTACTGGTCAAGGATTTCGGACTTTCCCGCAGCCCGCGCCGCGGCCTGCATCGTTTCACCGGAGTGGCAGCCCATCCCGTCGGTAGGCTGAGCCGCAACCGGCTCCTCCGGCCCTGCGGGCAACACCGTCAGCGGTGCTGTGTCGTCATAGCCGACTTCCTCGGTCATTTGGCACCTTTACGGGTCAAACGCAGCAGTTCCGCTTCAATGTGGGCCAAGGCGTCGAGGTCAAACATCGTCGTACACAACTTCCAGCGACTTCTTCAGAACCGCGTTCTTGCCGCGCATGTCCGCATCCGAGGCCGGCATCAGAACAAAGTCGGCGCCGGTGATTTCGGCTGAGAACAGGCCCAGAAGCCCGTCTTGCGTCACCGGGGTCGGTCGCACCGGCGGGGCCAGCGCCACCGCGTCGGCGAGGGCCGCAAACATCGGGCCCCACTGCGATTCGTAGCTGCCAACGATCTGATAATTCGCGGATTTCTTGCGCAGGTCGTCGTCTTGGGGGATCGCTGCCAACACCGGAATGCCGACCACCTTGGCAAATGCCGCCGCCTCACCCGAGCCATCGTCCTTGTTGATCACCAGCCCCGCGATGCCGACGTTGCCGCCCAGTTTGCGGAAATATTCCACCGCCGAGCAGACGTTGTTGGCGACATACAGCGATTGCAGGTCGTTGGACGCGACAAGGATCACCTTCTGCGCCATGTCGCGGGCAATCGGCAAACCGAACCCGCCGCAGACCACGTCACCGAGGAAGTCGAGCAGCACATAGTCGAAGTCCCAATCGTGGAACCCCAGTTTCTCCAGCAATTCAAAGCCATGGATGATCCCGCGCCCGCCGCAGCCGCGACCGACCTCCGGCCCGCCCAACTCCATCGCGAAGACACCGCCACGCTTGAAGCAGACGTCGCCGATCTTGACCTCTTCGCCCGCCAGTTTCTTGCGGGCAGAGGTTTCGATGATCGTGGGACATGCCTTGCCGCCAAACAGCAGACTGGTCGTATCGGATTTCGGGTCGCAGCCGATCAGCAGCACGCGCGTGCCCATCTCGGCCATCATGTGGGAAAGGTTGGCCAGAGTGAACGACTTGCCGATGCCGCCCTTGCCATAGATCGCAATGATCTGCGTCTTCTTCGTGGGTTCGCCCTGCGGGATCTCCAGCGTCGGTTCTTCGTGGGCTTCGTCGCGCAGGCGCTGATCGAAGTCCTTCAGGTTCGGGATGTCCAAGGTCATGCGTGGCCCTTCCAGTCGAGGATCATTTTCAGGCAGTCAGGGTCGCTGAACGCCGCTTCATAAGCCCCAGGCGCGTCTGCGGCGGGGCGAGTGTGGGTAACCAGATTGTCGAGGGAAAGTGCCCCCGATTCAACCAGTTGCCGGGTAGCGATCAGGTCGGACGCTTCCCACTCGGCAGCAATCCGAAGGCGGGCTTCCTTCATGAAGGCGGGCGGGAAGTTGAAGGAGATCGGCTGGGTGTAGAACCCCGCCAGCACAATCTCGCCCCCCCGCGCAATCCGACCGATCAGGCTGTTCAGCAGGTCGGGTGCCCCCGATGCGTCATAGATCGCGCGATAGTCGCGGCGTGGGTCGGCGTCGGGATGGATCACCTCGTATCCGGTGTGGCCGGCTTGCCGCTGGGGATTGGTCTCCCAGACGGTCGGTGGCTTGGCTCCGGCGGCCACGGTCAGCCGCGCCAGCAGACGGCCCAGCACCCCGTGCCCGACGATCAGATCGGGCAGCGCCCGGTCGAACCCTGCCAGCGCATGCCGCGCAGTGGCGGCCAATGCCAGCAACGCGCCCTGCGCCCCCAGCCCGGCGTCAATCCGCGTCAACCGCGATCCGGCCGATACCAGATGCCGCGAGGCCCCGCCGAACAGCCCGCGCACCGGCCCCGACTCGGTCGGGGCAAAGCAGTTGGCTCCCGGAACGAACACATGGTCGCCAACCGCGTAGCCCGACTCGGGTCCCGACTCGATCACTTCGCCTGCGGCCTCGTAGCCCGGGACCAAAGGATAGCCCATGCCGGGAAAGGGCGGCATCGTACCCGTCCAGAACAGTTTTTCCGTGCCGGTCGAAATGCCTGAATGGTCGATCCGCACCACTGCATCCGCTATGCCGGGCGCGGTCAGCGTCAGATGTTCGATCGACAACTGTCGCGGACCGGACAGAATGACGGCGCTGGTCTTCATGATCCCCTCCCCGCCCCGGTCCTGCCGTCCCCTTGATCGGGGATTCGACGGGCACGCAGGTCGTGAGTGTCATTCTAGACTTACACTTGGACCTGTCAAATAAAATAGACAGTTGCCCTCGATCAGTTTTCAGTCTTTAGCGTCGGGCCGTGATCACCGAGGTGACGAACGGCCGGAACCCCGGCTTTTGCTCGATGCCCGTAAATCCCGCGCGTGCCAGCAAACCGGCGATCTCGGCCATCGACCGGGTGCGTCCGGTCTGCATGGCCAGCGTGTAGATCGCGAAATACACATCCGTCGCTCGGTCGGGGACGGCGCCCCCCGACATCGGTTCCGAAATGATGAGCCGTCCGCCGGAAGGCAGGGTGGTATGTACTGACGCCAGCAACCGCGCGACCGTGGCGTCGGCATGGTCGTACAGAACGCGCACCAGGCTGATGACATCGGCCCCGGACGGCAGGGCATCGTCGCGAAAGCTGCCGGGGTGAATGGTGCAACGCCCGGTCATTCCCGCTTCGGTCAGCCGGGCCGCCGCGCCCGCCACCACGCTTGGCAGATCGAACAGATCGAGCCGCAGGTGCGGATAGGCCATCCCCGCCGCCGCCAGAAACGCCCCGGTGCCGCCGCCCACATCCAGCAGCCGCACCGCGCCGGACAGATCGAGGCTGCGGAGGGTATCCTCGGCAACAAGCGTCTGACTGTCGGCCATCAGACTGGAATAGGTCGCGGTCACCGCCGGATCGACCGCGCCCGACGCACCAAACACATAAGGCCAGAACTGTGCCAGGGCGGTTTGCGTGCCGCCGCGAAAGAACGCAGCCGGGTCGGCGAGATCGGCATAGAGCGCGTGGTGGTGACGCACCATCGCCTCCAGCCCGGGAACCCCCAGCAGGGCCGCCCCGCGAACCGCCAGGGCAAAGCGGCCATCCCGTTGCCGCCGTACCAGACCCAGGGCCGCTCCGGCCTGCAACAGAACCTGCATCCGGTCAGCGGGCACCGCGCAGCGCTGCCCGGCCTGCGCCGCCGAGAGGGGCGCGTCGGCGAGCAGCGGCAACACCCGCACCTCGATCAGCGCCATCAGACATTGCGACTGCACAAACCCCGACACCAGATCGAACAGCGCCGCACCTTCGGCCCGCGCGATTCGGCGCAGCAGCGGCATCCGGGCCGCCCAGATCTGAAACGCGCGCGATCCTGCCAGCCGGATCAGCCGCGACCGCAGCGACCGCGCTCGCGCCGGGACGACAGACGGTCCGCCGCCGTCGGCCACCTCAACGCCGGGCCGCAGCCTGCGCATAGGCGGGGGCGACGGGGGTCATCTTTTCGGCATAACGGCGCACCATGTCGGCCAGCATCGCCTCGCCCGGACAAGACGGGATCGACGAGATCGCCCCGCCGAGAATGTCCTTCAGCCGCCGCATCGCGCCCTGCACGCCCAGTTCCGACACGGCGTTCGGTCGGTCATGCGCGGCATCCTGCCCTGCCGGTTTTCCCAGCGTTTCCGCGTCATACAGCGCGTCGCGCAGGTCGTCGGCGACCTGAAACGCCTCGCCGATCCGCGCGCCCAACTCTTCCCACGGCTCGGGGTCCTGCCCGGCCGCCACCGCGCCCATCTGGGTTGCGGCAATGAACAGCGCGCCGGTCTTGGCGCGGTGATAGGCCGACAGGTTGACACGCTCTTCGCTCTCCCAGCCCTGACCCGCGCAGATGCCGTCGGGCATGCCGGTACGCCGCGACAGGATGCGCACCAGATCGAGCGCCCGACGCGGCTGATCGCCCGCCGCATCGGCCAGCACATCGAACGCCAGCACGATCAGGCTGTCACCGGTCAGCACGGCCAGAGGTTCGGAATAGGCGCGGTGCACCGAAGGCTTGCCGCGCCGGGTGTCGGCATCGTCGAAACAGGGCAGGTCGTCATGCACAAGGCTGGCGCAGTGGATCAGTTCGAGCGCCAAAGCAGCAGCGTCGGTCAGCGCAGGACGATCCTCGCGGCAGGCCATGGCGACCGAATACAGGATCGTGGGGCGAATTCGCGCGCCGCCCGGCGTGACGGCATAGTGCAGCGCGTGCGCCAGACGGTCCGGCCCGCCGATTTGCGCGCGGGCGATCACTGCGGCGGTCACACCATCCAGCCGGGTCAAGATCGACATTCATCCTCCTGGTCCGGCCCCGGCCGGGTTTTTCTCGGTACTGTCAATAAATAGTGACACATCCCTGTAAATCATACTGGACAGCTTCGGTCTGCGAGTCAACAATCGGCCGTGATGAAAAACCCAAGTGACAACAGCGTCGTCGTGATAGGCGCGGGGGTGGGCGGGCTGTGTGCGGCCGTCCGTCTGGCGGCGGCCGGGCTCAGGGTGACAGTCGTCGAACAGGCGGCCGCTCCGGGCGGCAAGATGCGCACGCTGCCGGGGCCGGCGGGGCCGGTTGACGCCGGGCCGACCGTGCTGACCATGCGGGCGGTGTTCGACGAGGTCTTTGCCGTCGCGGGCGGGCGCCTCGAAGAGCATCTGACGCTGATCCCGCAGCCGGTTCTGGCGCGGCACTGGTGGGCGGACGGCAGCCGGCTGGACCTGTTCAGCGACCCCGAGGCGAGTGCTGCGGCCATCGCGGATTTTGCCGGTGCGCGGGCGGCGGACGAGTTCCGCCGCTTTCAACGCCTGTCGGCGCAGCTCCATGCCGCGTTCGAAGGCCCGGTGATCCAGGCGGCGCGCCCCCGTCTGGCCACGGTCGTCTGGAATGCCCTTGCCAATCCGCGGCTGTGGCGGGCATTGCAGCCGGGCATGACGCTGTCGCGGCATCTGCAGGGCATCTTCACCGACCCGAGGCTGCGGCAATTGTTCGGGCGGTATGCCACCTATGTCGGCGGTGCGCCGGACCTGTCGCCTGCCGTGCTGTCGGTGATCTGGGCCGTGGAAGAGCAGGGAGTCTGGGCCGTGCAGGGCGGCATGCACCGGTTGGCGCAAGAGTTGGCGGCGCTGGCCGTCAGACTTGGGGCCAGCATCGACTACAACGTCGCGGCACGACGGATCGACCGGCAGGGCGGCCGGGTTCATGCCGTCGAGGTGTCGGACGGGCGGCTTCTGACCTGCGACCGGGTTGTGTTCAACGGCGATCCGGCAGCGCTGCTGGCCGGTTTGCTGGGCAACGGGCCGCAGGGCGCGCTGAAACCTGCCGCCGCCCATCCGCGCAGTCTGTCGGCCTGGGTCTGGGCCTTTGCCGCGCGTCCGCAGGGGCCGGAACTGTTGCACCACAATGTGTTCTTCTGCGACGATCCGGGCCGGGAATTCGGACCGATTGCTGCAGGACAGATGCCCGAGCAAGCCACGCTCTATCTCTGTGCGCAGGACCGCAGCGCGGGGCCCCCGATCCGGGGTGCGCAAGAGCGGTTCGAGATCATCCTGAATGCGCCGCCCAAGACCACCGCCAGCCCCGGAGAAACCCTGCAATGCCGCAATCGGACCTTCCCGCATCTGGCCCGCTTTGGTCTGACCTTCGATGCGGCCCCGCCGGACAGCGCCCTGACCACGCCACAGGGCTTTGCCCAGTTGTTTCCGGGGTCGCAGGGGTCGCTGTACGGACGCAGTCCGATGGGGCTGGTGGCGGCGTTTCAGCGGCCAGGGGCGCGGACCGGGTTGCCGGGGCTGTATCTGGCAGGGGGCGGGGCCCATCCGGGGGCGGGGGTGCCGATGGCGGCATTGTCCGGGCGGCACGCGGCCGAGGCGATCTTGAGCGACCTGACTTCCGCGTCGAAGTTGCGCCCGACGGCTATGCCTGGTGGTATGTCGACGGGGTCTCGGACGACGGGACGCGCGCCGTCTCGGTGATCGGCTTCATCGGGTCGGTGTTTTCGCCGTGGTATCGGTGGAGCGGCCGGCGCGATCCGCGCAATCACTGCTGCATGAATGTGGTGACCTACGGGCCCGGCGGGCGGTTCACCATGACGGACCGGGGCCGGGCCGCGCTGCGGCAAAGCCGCGATGCCATCCGCATCGGGCCCAGCCAGATGCGGTGGGAGGCGGGGGTGCTGGTCATCGACGTCAACGAGATTTCCGGCCTGCCGATGATCAGCAGGGTGCGCGGGCAAATCCGCCTGACGCCGTCGGCGATGACGGGCGTCGAGGCGATGCTGACGCCCGATGCCAGCCATATCTGGCGGCCCTTCGCCCCCACGGCCCGCATCGAGGTGGATCTGAGCCAGGGCCACCGCTGGCGCGGGCACGGCTACTTCGACGCGAATTTCGGCTCGGCGGCGCTGGAGGCCGATTTCCGGCGCTGGACCTGGGGGCGCTATCCGCGCGGCCATGGCGGAGCCACCTGCTTTTACGACGGCATCCGGCGCGATGGCTCGACGCTGGCGCTGGGGCTGGACATCGCCGCCGATGGCATGGTGACCGAGATCGCCCCGCCGCCGCTGACCCGTCTGCCCCGCACCTTGTGGGGGATAGCGCGTAATACCCGCTGCGACCCCGGCCACCGCCCGCGCCAGACCATGCAGATGCTGGAGGCGCCGTTCTACAGCCGGTGTCTGGTGCAAACCGTGCTCGACGGCGAAACCGTGACCGGGGTGCACGAGGCGCTGGACCTCGTCCGTTTCCGGTCGCCGCTGATCAAGCCGCTGATTGCGGTGCGGGTGCCTCGGCGGGCGGGTTGGCCGGGCGTTCAGGCGGGCTGAACGCCGGGGTTCAGCCGCAGCACGCTGAAGTTCAGTGCCCCGGCGATGGTGACCCAGACGAGGTAGGGGGCGAACAGCAGCCCTGCTGTCATGTCCAGTTGCAGGAAGGCCAGCGTCGTTGCGGCCACCGCGCACCACAGCCCTGCCATCACCACCATGGCAGCCTTGATGCGGTGCAGCCCGAAAAAGACCGGCGTCCACAAGGTATTCAGCGCGATCTGCAAGGCCCAGAATGCCATGGCCTGCGCGCTGTCCGGCAAAACGGCCACCCGCGCGGCAGCGGTCGCCATGCACAGATACAGCACCGTCCAGGTCACCGGAAAGACCCAGCCGGGCGGCGTCCAGATGGGTTTGGACAAACTGCGATACCAGGTGCCGGGCTCGAACATCGCGCCGGTGGCGCTGGCCGCGCCGCAGGCGGCCAGATAGGTCAGAAACAAGCCCCAGTCCATGGTCATTCCCTCATTGGGTCGACCCTTGACTTAGGTCAGGCGCGGGCGCGGTCCAATCTTTGGCGTGCACGATCCTGCGCTTCAAGCTGCGCAAAGACCGACAACAGCGCTTCCGACCGCGCAAAACGTTGCGGCTGGCGGGCAGCGGCCTGCACGAGGAAGGCAGTTTCGGGCGACGGGGCCGCATGCAGCGTGGCCGGTCCGGGGGCCAGCAGGCTGATGCCGCTGCGCACGACCGACAGACCCAGCCAGCCCAGCTTTTGCCGCGCCGAGGTGCGGGCGCGGCGGGTGACGCTGTCATGCCCGTTGCGGGCCACGGCAGCACCGATCCCGGCATAGACGTGGCGCGCAGCAAAGATGCCGGGGCGGCAGGCCAGCGGCAGGGCGGGTACTCCGGCCTCCGACCGCAGATAAAGCCCGTTCGCCTCGCTCAGCAGGCGGCGGGTCAGGCTGCGGATGCGGTCGTCGGCCACCGGATTTGCCAGAAAACCGGCGGCCGTCAATCCGACCTCGTCCAGCCAGGCAAGCGGCAGATAAATCCGCCCGGCCCGGGCATCCTCGCCCACATCGCGGGCGATGTTGGTCAGTTGCATCGCAAGGCCAAGATCGCAGGCCCTGGCCAGCGCGTCAAAGTCGCGCACCCGCATCAGCACGCACATCATCGCGCCGACCGCTGCAGCGACCCGGGCGGAATAGTCCAGAACGCCCGAAAGCGTGTCGTAGCGGCGGCCCACCGCATCCCACGCGAGGCCTTCGAGCAAGGCTTCCGGCAAGGCCCGGGGCATCTCGAACGACTCGACAACTGCGGCAAAGGCGCGGTCGGCGGCGGTGTTGCGCGGGCGTCCCGCATAGACCAGATCCAGCCGGTCGCGCAGGCCCAGAACCGCCGGAGCCTTGTCATTGGTATCGTCCACCGCATCGTCGGCCAGACGGCAGAACGCATAAAGCGCCAGCGCCGGATCGCGCACCCGGGCGGGCAGCAGGCGCGAGGCGGCGTGGAACGACAGCGATCCGGTCCTGATCGTTTCGCGGCACTGCGCCATATCTGCAGGCGCGATCATTCGGCGGCCATCCGCTGCAGCGCGGGCTGCGGCGCATCGGGCACCAGTTTTCCCAGAACCTCGGCCGAGGAGATCACCCCCGGCAGGCCTGCACCCGGATGGGTGCCCGCGCCGACGAGATACAGGCCCATTGCCTCTTCCGACACGTTGTGCGGCCGGAACCAGGCCGATTGCAGAATGCGCGGCTCGATGGAAAACCCGGTGCCGTAGGGCGACAGATACCGGGATTCAAAGCTGTTGGGCGTGAAGACCAGTTGCTCGCTCAGGTGATCGCCCAGACCGGGCAACAACCGTTCCTCCAGCATCTTCTGTACTTTCTGGCGGTAGGGTTCTGCCTGTTCCGCCCAATCCACCCCGTTATCGAACCCCAGATGCGGCACGGGTGACAGGGCATAGAACGTGTCATCGCCCACCGGCGCACAGCCCTTGTCGGTGACCGAGGGGCGGTGAACATACAGGCTCATATCGTCAGCCAGACGGCCTTTGACGAAGATATCGGCGATATGGTCCTTGTAGCGCGGCCCGACGACGATGGTGTGATGCCCCACCTTGGGCCATTTCAGCGCGGTGCCCTTGGTGCCGAAATACCAGACGAACAGGCCCATCGACCAGCGGGTGCGCTTCAGACGTGGCGGCGTCCAGCGTTTGCGCGGGTGGTTGCGCATCAGGCGGTCATAGGTGTGGCCGGCGTCGGCGTTCGACACCACCAAATCCGCCAGGATCACCTGCCCGTCGGCCAGCCGCACGCCAGTGGCGCGGCCCTGCTCCAGCAGAATCTCGTCCACCTCGGCGTTCAGCATCATCTGCCCGCCCTGCGTGTGGATCACCCCCGCCATTGCCAGCGCAATCGCCGCCACCCCGCCCATGGCATAGTGGACGCCGAATTCCTTCTCGAGGTGGCTGACGAGGATATACATCGAGGTGACGTGAAACGGATCGCCGCCGATGAACAGCGGATGGAATGACAGCGCGAACCGCAGCCGCTCGTCCTTCACCCGGCTGGCGGCGTGGGCGTAAACCGATTTGTCGGCGCGCATCATCGCGAAGGTCGGCAGCACCTTCAACAGATCGACGAACTTGTGCATCGACCGGCGGCCCAGATCCTCGAACCCGAACCAGTAGCGCCGTTCGCTGTCTTTCAGGAACGTGTCGTAGCCGGCAAGGTCGCCCGGCGACAGCCGCGCCACCTCGGCCCGCATCGCTTCGCTGTCTTGCCGGGCGGTAAAGGTCGATCCGTCGGCCCAGCGGATTTCATAGAACGGGTCCAGCGCGCGCAGATCGACGTCCGTGTCGAAATCACGCCCGCAGGCGGCCCACAATTCGCGCAGGGTTTGCGGCACGGTCACGATGGTCGGGCCGAGGTCAAACCGGTGGCCGCCTTGCGTGATCGACGATCCGCGCCCGCCGGGCATGTCCAGCCGGTCGATCACGGTGACGCGGTAGCCCTTGGCCCCCAGCCGCATCGCCGCAGCCAGCCCGCCCAATCCGGCCCCGATCACGATGGCCCCGGACCCGGGAAGGGCGGGTCGGGCAGGGGTATCACGCTGTCGATCTGTAAGCATGCAATCACGATATACTGTCTAGTCGGATTTACAATATGTGCTGCGATGCAGCCTGAACACCCCGTTTCGCCTTTCCTGTGCCGAAAAAGCCTGCCAAACTCGGTTTACACCTTCTTGCAGACCGGGGCCATGCAGACCGTCAGCCTATCGCTCTATCGCTTCCCCTCGCTGGCAGCACGGATCTGGGTTCTAGGTCAGATGGCGGTGGCGCGGCTGGCGTTTCGTGCGATGCCCGATGTCGGCTTCTGGAAGCTGTGCGGATCGGGCACCGGCGAAGGGTTCACCCCACGCCCCAACACCGAAGTCTGGGCGATCCTTGCAACCTGGCCCGATCCGCCCACGGCCAGGCGCAATCTGGAACAGGCGGCGGTCTATCGGCGCTGGCGGAGCAAGGCTTCGGAAAGCTGGACGGTGCTGCTGCATCCGACCGCTGCGCGCGGCCGGTGGGCCGGGGTCGAGCCGTTCGTCGCCGGTCCGGACTTGCATCCCGGCCCGGTGGTCGCCTTGACCCGGGCCACGATGCGCCTGCCGGTGCTGCTGAAGTTCTGGGGCCGGGTGCCCGATATCTCGGCCATGATCGGGGCCGACCCGAACGTGATCTTCAAGATCGGGATCGGCGAATTGCCCTTGCTGCATCAGGTCACGTTCTCGATCTGGCCCGATGCTGCGAGCATGGCCCGATTCGCCCGGGGCGATGGCCCGCATGGCCGGGCGATCCGCGCTGTCCGCGCCGAAGGCTGGTTCGCCGAAGAGCTGTATGCCCGCTTTTCGATCATTGAAGACTGGGGCACCTGGGGCGGCAAGCGCCCGTTGTCCGCGACCAGGGACGCTGCATGAGACAACCTTTTCCCTTCACGGCCATCGTCGGTCAGGCGGCGATGAAACAGGCCATGGTGCTGACCGCGATCGACCCCGGGATCGGCGGGGTGCTGGTGTTCGGCGACCGTGGCACCGGTAAATCGACCGCCGTGCGCGCGCTGGCCGCCCTGCTGCCCGAGATCGAGGTGGTCGAGGGCTGCCCGGTCAACTCGGCGCGGCCGCAGGATGTGCCGGATTGGGCCGGGGCGATGACGGGCGCCATGGTCCGCCGCCCGACGCCGGTCGTCGACCTGCCGCTGGGCGTGACCGAGGACCGGGTGGTCGGTGCGCTCGATATCGAACGCGCGCTGACCCGGGGGGAAAAGGCGTTCGAGCCGGGTCTGCTGGCGCGGGCCAACCGGGGATATCTGTACATCGACGAGGTGAACCTGCTGGAGGATCACATCGTCGATCTGCTGCTTGATGTGGCGCAATCGGGCGAGAATGTCGTGGAACGCGAGGGCCTGTCGATCCGGCATCCGGCGCGGTTCGTGCTGGTCGGGTCGGGCAACCCGGAGGAGGGCGAGTTGCGCCCGCAGCTCCTGGACCGGTTCGGGTTGTCGGTCGAGGTGACCTCGCCCCGCGACATCGAAACCCGGGTCGAGGTGATGACGCGGCGCGACGGGTACGAGACGGATTTCGATGGCTTCATGGCAGTGTGGCGCGTTCAGGACACGGCCCTGCGCGAGGCGATCCTGACGGCGCGTGCGGCGCTGAAAGAGCTGAAGACACCCGGCGTGGTTTTGCACGACTGCGCGGCGTTGTGCATCGCGCTCGGGTCCGACGGGCTGCGGGGTGAGTTGACGCTGTTGCGCGCGGCACGGGCACAGGCGGCGTTCGAGGGGGCAGGTGCGGTGACTCGGGCGCATCTGAAATCGGTGGCGGCTGCGGCGCTGTCGCACCGCCTGCGCCGCGATCCGCTGGACGAGGCGGGGTCGGGCGCGCGGGTCGCCCGGACAGTTGCCGAGGTTTTGCCCTGATGGACCCGCTGTTGCCGTGGGAGCGGGCCGAGCTTGCCCTTGCGGTGCTGGCGATCTGTCCGGCGGGGGTCAAGGGGCTGTGGCTGCGCGCCCGGGCCGGACCCGCCCGCGACCGGGTGACGGCGGCGCTTTCGGGGCTGCCCTTGCCCCTGCGGCGGCTGCATCCGGGGGTGGACGATACCGCACTTTATGGCGGGGTCGATCTGGCGGGAACGCTGGCCTCGGGGCATATGGTGCGGGCGACGGGGATTCTGGACCGTCAGGCCGCACTGGTGCTGACGATGGCGGAACGCGCGCCTGCAGGGCTGGCCGCGCGGCTGGCGCGGGCGCTCGACGATCCGGGGTTCTGCCTGATCGCGCTGGACGAGGGCACCGGGGACGAGGCGCTGCCCTCCGCCCTGACCGACCGGCTTGGCCTGTTTCTGGACCTGGAGGCGCTGGGATGGTCCGACACCGCGGACATCGCCCTCGACCCGGCCCGGCTGGCTGCGGCCCGCGCTGCGGTGGTGGCGACCCCGCCCGGCGCTGTGGCGCAACTGACGCGGGTGGCCATGGCGCTGGGCATAGCCTCGCTGCGGGCTCCGCTGCTGGCACTGACGTGCGCGCGGGCGCTGGCAGCGTGGAACGGGCGGGCCGTGGTGGCGGAGGACGACCTGCAACGCGCCGCCGAACTGGTGCTGGCGCATCGCGGCGATCTGCCCGAACAGGCCGAAGAGCCGGACCAGGAACCGCCCCCGCCCCCGGATCAGGACCCGGGAGAGACCGAGGCGGAACAGCCCGAAGCGATCGACCGCATCCCTGACGACATTCTGCTGGAGGCGGTGCGCGCCGCCCTGCCCGCCGACCTGCTGGCAAAGCTGCGGGCCGGGCGCGCGGCGAGATCGGCCAGGGGCGCAGGCTCGGGCGCGGTGACCAAGGGCAACCGGCGCGGGCGGCCCCTGCCGTCGCGCCCCGGCAAACCGGGATCGGGTCTGCGGATTGATCTGGTGACGACGCTGCGCGCCGCGGCCCCATGGCAGGGGGTGCGCGGGCGCAAGGCACAGGGCTTGGCCATTCGCGCGTCCGATCTGCGGATCAAGCGGTTTGCCGAAACCTCGGACCGGCTGTTGATCTTTGCTGTCGATGCCTCGGGGTCTTCGGCGATGGCGCGGCTGGCGGAAACCAAGGGCGCGGTCGAACTGCTGCTGGCACAGGCCTATTCGCGGCGCGACCATGTGGCGCTGGTGTCGTTTCGCGGCACCGGGGCCGAATTGATGCTGCCGCCGACGCGGTCTCTGGTGCAGACCAAGCGCCGGCTTGCCGGGTTGCCGGGGGGAGGGGGCACGCCGCTGGCTGCGGGCCTGAAGCTCGCCTTCGAGGTGGCCGCCCAGGCCCGCGCGCGCGGGATGACGCCCACGGTGGCGCTGCTGACCGATGGGCGCGGCAACATCGCCCTGGATGGCACGCCTGACCGGGCGCAGGCCGAGGCCGATGCCCAACGGCTGGCCCGTCTGCTGTGCGCCACCCCGGCGCTGGTGATCGATACCGGCAACCGTCCGCAACCCTCGTTGCGCGTTCTGGCGGGTCTGCTGGATGCGCCCTACCTGCCCCTGCCCCGCGCCGATGCGCAGCGCCTGTCGTCGGTGCTCGCGGCCGCGTTGGGGGATTAGATGACGCCCCTGACCCTGCCCGCCGACTGGCCACATCGCGCCGCATCCCGGCGGATCGCCTGCCGCCCGCATCTGTGGCATGTGCAGGAAATGGGGGCGGGGCCACTGGTGCTGCTGCTGCACGGCGCGGGGGGGGCGACACACAGTTGGCGGCACCTGATGCCGCTGCTGGTGGGGTTTCGCGCGGTCGCGGTCGACCTGCCGGGGCAGGGGTTCACCCGGATGGGATCGCGCCGGCGCTGCGGGGTCGATGCGATGGCCGAGGATATCGCGGCGCTGTGCGCGGCCGAGGGCTGGGTGCCGGCTGCGGTGATCGGGCATTCGGCCGGCGGGGCAATCGCGCTGCGGCTGGCCGAGGTGCTGCCGGTGCCGAAGGTCGTGGGCATCAATGCCGCCCTGGGCAGTTTTGACGGGGCGGCGGGGTGGCTGTTCCCGCTGATGGCGCGCGTTCTGGCCGCAACGCCGATGGTGCCGGAGTTGTTCTCGCGGCTGTCGGGCACGCCGGAACGGGTGGCCGCGTTGCTGGCCTCGACCGGATCCCGCGTGGATGCAGCAGGCGCGGCGCAGTATCTGGCGCTGATCCGGTCGCCGGGGCATGTGGACGCGACGTTGGCCATGATGGCGCAATGGAAGCTGGACGGGCTGTTGGCCCGGTTTCCGGCCATGACGGCGCAGGTGCTGCTGATCACCGGCGCACGGGATCCCACGGTGCCGCCGGGCGTGTCGGAACGGGCGGCGGGGCGGATCCCGGGGGCGGAGTGGGTCAATCTGCCGGGGTTGGGGCATCTGGCGCAGGAAGAGGCGGCGGATGTTGTGGCGGGCGTGGTGCTGGCGTTTCTGGCGTAAGGCAGGGCTGTCGGGCCGGGTGTTTCACACCTCCGGACCCCTTGAGATACTGGTGCACAGAAGAACCGAGGATATCACGTCTTGTGTGCCACCCGAGCATTCCGCGTCGCGATCAGTTTCAGGCGCAGGGCGTTCAGGCGGATGAACCCTGCGGCGTCTTTCTGGTCGTAGGCCCCGGCGTCTTCCTCGAAGGTCACGTGCCTTTCGCTGTAGAGCGAATGATCGGACCAGCGGGCGACGGTGCGGGCGCTGCCCTTGTAGAGTTTCACGCGCACGGTACCGGTGACGTGATCCTGCGACTTGTCGATCAGCGCCTGCAGCATCTCGCGCTCCGGGCTGAACCAGAAGCCGTTGTAGATCAGTTCGGCATAGCGCGGCATGAGGCTGTCTTTCAGGTGGCCAGCCCCAGCGTCCAGCGTGATCTGCTCGATGCCGCGATGCGCCTCCAGCAGGATCGTGCCGCCGGGGGTTTCGTAGACGCCGCGCGATTTCATGCCAACGAAGCGGTTTTCGACCAGATCGAGGACGCCGACGCCGTGTTTCGCCCCGAGCTCGTTCAGCCTGATCAGCAGGGTGGCGGGGGACATCGTCACGCCGTCCACGGCCATCGCATCGCCGCGCTCGAACGTGATTTCCACCATTTCGGGCCTGTCCGGGGCCAGCTCTACCGGTGTGACGCGCTGATAGACATAATCCGGGGCTTCCTCGGCCGGGTTTTCCAGAACCTTGCCTTCGGAGGAGGTGTGCAGCAGGTTGGCATCGACCGAAAACGGAGCCTCGCCGCGTTTGTCCAATGCGATGGGGATCTGGTGCGCCTCGGCATAGGCCAGCAGTTGGGTGCGGCTTTGCAACGTCCATTCCCGCCATGGAGCGATGACGCGGAGGTGGGGGTTCAGGGCGAGGGCCGACAATTCGAACCGGACCTGATCGTTGCCCTTGCCGGTTGCACCATGCGCCACCGCATCGGCCCCGGTCTCGGCCGCAATCTCGACCAGACGCTTGGCGATCAGGGGGCGCGCGATGGACGTGCCCAGCAGATACAGCCCCTCATAAAGCGCATTCGCCCGAAACATCGGAAACACGAAGTCGCGGACGAATTCCTCGCGGACGTCCTCGATATGGATATTCTCGGGCTTGATCCCCAGCAGGATCGCCTTGGCCCGCGCCGGTTCCAGCTCTTCTCCCTGCCCCAGATCGGCGGTGAAGGTGATGACCTCGCAGCCGTATTCGTTCTGCAGCCATTTCAGGATGATCGAGGTATCGAGGCCCCCGGAATAGGCGAGGACGACTTTCTTTGGTGCGGACATCGGCGGGCTCCCTCGGGCAATAACTGAAAAGCGCCTGTATTGGCTTTTGTCACGGCGAACAAGACCGATTGGCCTTGGACCCGGCCTGCGCTAGAAGAGCCGATGACCGATTTCTCCGACGCCGCCCGCCAGTCCACCCGCGCCCTGCGCGAGGTATTCCCCCGTACGCCGCTGCAGCGCAACGACCACCTCTCGGCGCGCCACGGGGCCGATATCTGGCTGAAACGCGAGGACCTGTCGCCGGTGCGCAGCTACAAGCTGCGGGGGGCGTTCACCGCGATGCGAAAGTTGCGGCTGCGGCGGCCAGACGCGGCGGATTTCGTTTGTGCCAGTGCGGGCAACCATGCGCAGGGCGTTGCGTTCGTCTGCCGCCATTTCGGAGTGACGGGGACGATCTTCATGCCGGTCACGACGCCGCAACAAAAGATCGACAAGACCCGGATATTTGGTGGCGATCGGGTGAACATCGTGCTGACCGGCGACTATTTCGACCAGACGCTGGCGGCGGCGCAGACGTTCTGCATCGACCGGGGCGCGCATTTCCTGTCGCCGTTCGACGACCCGGACGTGATCGAGGGCCAGGCATCGGTCGCGGTCGAGATGCTGGAACAGTTGGGCCGGGCTCCTGATCTGGTGATCCTGCCGGTGGGAGGCGGCGGGCTGGCGTCCGGAATGACCGCCTATCTGCGCAGAGAGGCACCGCAGACCGGGTTCCGGTTTGTCGAGCCTGCGGGGGGGGCCAGTCTGCTCGCGGCGGTGCGGGCGCAGGGGCCGGTCAATTTGCCGCGAGTCAACTCGTTTGTCGATGGGGCAGCAGTGGCGCGGCTGGGCGAGGCCAACTACAAGATGTTGAGTTGGGTCAAGCCCGACGAGGTGCTGCTGGCCCCGGAGGACAGGATCTGCGTCACCATGCTCGATATGCTGAACGTCGAGGGCATCGTGCTGGAGCCAGCCGGGGCGCTGGCGGTCGATGTGCTGCCCGACCTTGTCGATCTGATTGCGGGCAAGACCGTGGTCTGTGTCACCTCGGGGGGGAATTTCGATTTCGAGCGGTTGCCCGAGGTCAAGGAGCGGGCGCAGCGCTATTCCGGGGTCAAGAAGTATTTCATCCTGCGGATGCCGCAGCGACCAGGCGCGTTGCGCGATTTTCTGGCGATGCTTGGGCCGGATGACGATATTGCGCGGTTCGAATACCTCAAGAAATCGGCGCGCAACTTCGGGTCGGTGCTGATCGGGATCGAAACGAAGGAAGCCACGAGTTTCGCCCGGCTGTTCGCGCAGCTTGATGCTGCAAGTTTTTCCTACCGCGACATCACGAACGACGAAATCCTGTCCGAGTTCCTGATCTAGCCGGCTTGCTTCAGACGCTCTGCATCCCGGTTTCCGCCAGAAAGGCCTGGCGCGACACGGCATAGGAGGCGCGCACCGGTCCGAGGTCGACGTCGGTCAGACCCGCCGCCGCCCGCCGCTCGCCGTCCTGGCACAGCGATGCCAGCTGCGCAAAGCCAAGGTTCAGGGCCGCGCCTTTCAGGAAATGCAGGTCCTGTTCCAGCACGTCGGCGCCCGCGGCACCGGTCAGCCGCGCGATCACCTCGTCTGCCTCTTCCATGAACATGACCGCCACTTCGGCAAAGTCCTCCTGGCCGAGCTCTGCCTTCAGATCCTTCACGCGATCCCAGTCTATCATCCGACAACCCCGCAACCGGCGGCCCCTGCTTTGCCAGCGGCCTTACCCTGCGGTGCCCGGTTTAACTTCGGTTTAACAAGGCCGGCGGCGGCGGGAATAGTCGCAGAGAGTTTTACATTTCACCGAACCTTAAGGGATGTCGCCTGACAACGCTCAGGGTGCTAAAAGGGGATTGCCGTGCTGGCCGCCATGATCGACCGATCACAGGAACCCGGGGCGTCGGCGCCCGCCGCCGTGCATCATGTGCTGGTCGTCGATGACAGCAAGGCGCAGCGACGCATCCTGTCGATGCAACTGGCGCGGTGGGGCTACCGGGTGACCGAAGCCGCCTCGGGTGAGGACGCGCTGGCTCTGTGCCGCAGCGGCAGTTTCGACATCATCCTCAGCGACTGGATGATGCCCGGGATGTCGGGGCTGGACTTGTGCAAGGCGTTCCGCGCCCTGCCGCGCGAGGCATACGGCTATTTCATCCTGCTGACCTCCAAATCCGAAAAGGCAGAGATTGCCGACGGGCTCGAAAATGGTGCGGACGACTTTCTGACCAAACCGGTCAACGCGGACGAGTTGCGGGCGCGGCTGCGGGCCGGTCAGCGCATTCTGGCGATGCAGGGGCAGCTCGTTGAAAAGAACCGGCTGGTGAACTCGACCCTTGGCCAGTTGCAAAAGGTCTACGATTCGCTCGACCGCGACCTGATCGAGGCGCGCAAGCTGCAACAAACGCTGGAGCGCGACCGCCAGCGCGATTACCAGGGAGGGTCGGTGTCGGTGCTGATGGTGCCCTCGGGGCATGTCGGCGGCGATCTGGTGGGAAGTTTCCTGATCAATCCGCGCTGCCTTGTGGTCTATTCGATCGACGTCGCGGGGCACGGGGTGGCGTCGGCGATGATGACGGCGCGGCTGGCCGGATTGCTGGCCGGCGGGGCGCCCGAGCAGAACATCGCGATGTCGAACGGCGTCTTCGGGCGCACTGACGCCTGGCCGCCGGAAATCGTGGCGTCCCGCCTCAACAAGATGCTGACCGGACTGATCCAGGTCGACCAGTATTTCACCATGGTCTACGCAGAGGTGGATCTTTGCAGCGGGCAGGTCCGGCTGGTGCAGGCCGGACATCCGCATCCGGTGATCCTGCGGGCGGGCGGGCCGGTCGAGGTGCTGGGCAGCGGCGGTTTGCCGGTCGGGCTGCTGAACGACGCCAGCTATGACCGCGTCACGGCGCAACTTGCCCCCGGCGACCGGTTGTTCCTGATGTCGGACGGCATCACCGAATGCCCCGATCCGGCGGGGCAGGAGTTGGGCATCGAGGGCATGATCGGCGTTCTGAAACGCAGCGGGGCGTTGGCCAGCCCGGACCTGCTTGAGGCTGTCATGTGGGACTTGGCGACATGGCGCGGATCGGACGACTTTCCCGATGATGTGTCGGGCATCCTGTTCGACTTTCGCGGCTAGACCCGTTGCAGGGCCACGGCCAGCAGCGCGCGGTCGCCGGGGTTGCCGAGCAGTGCCCCACCGTCAGCGGCCCGCGTCCAAACCGCCCGGTGCCCCGCCTCGCGAGGTGGACCAAGCCGCAGAACCGGGCGCGCGACAAACACCCGGCAGACCTTTTCGGCCCACAGATCGTACTCCGGCATGTAGGTGAACCGCCGGAACGCCCCCAGAAAGCGGGGCGGCCCGATCGACCAGCCGGTTTCTTCGAACACCTCGCGGTGCAGCGCCGCGATGGGATGCTCGCCCTGGTCGATGCCGCCGCCGGGCAGTTGGTATTCGGGATGCGGGTGGGCCTGATGGGTCAACAGCAGGTCTCGCCCTGCCAGAAGAACGGCATAGACCCCCGGACGCCGGGTATAGTGTCGTCCCGGCTTGACCGCCTCGCCATATCGCCGCATTGCGACACCCCCTTGGTGCACCGGTTGCCCTGCCTGTAGAGGCGCGGTATGCCAAGGCAGACGCCCGAAGGAAATCCCATGATTGCCACCCAACTCGCCTGGGACGACACCGTCCTGCCGTTTCAGCTTGACCGTTCCGACATTCGCGGCCGGGTTGCCCGGCTTGACGGGGTGCTGGATCAGGTGCTGAAACAGCACAACTATCCGCCGGTGATCGAGGCGCTGGTGGCCGAGGCGACCGTCCTGACCGCCCTGATAGGGCAGGCGGTGAAACTGCGCTGGAAACTGTCGTTGCAGATCAGGGGCAAGGGTCCGGCGCGCTTGATCGCGACCGATTACTACGGGCCGACCGATGACGGCCAGCCCGCCCGCATCCGCGCCTATGCAAGTTATGACGCCGACCGGCTGGATCATGATGCCGCACCGTTCAGCCAGATCGGCACCGGATATTTTGCGGTCATGCTGGATCAGGGCGAGGGGATGGTGCCCTATCAGGGCTTCACGCCGATTGCCGGGGCCTCGCTGTCGAACTGCGCCGAGACGTATTTCGCCCAGTCCGAGCAGTTGCCGACCCGATTCGCGCTGACCTTCGGGAAAAGCCGGGTTCCGGGCACGCCCGAGCAGTGGCGGGCGGGCGGCGTGATGTTGCAGCACATGCCGCAGGCCGGGATGGCGGTCGCGGCCGAGTCCGGGTCGGGCAAGGGGGGGTCGGGCGAGGGGGGGCTGTTGCACCATACCGACATTCTGGCCGGCGATGCCGGCGAGAACTGGTCGCGCTGCAACATCCTGCTCGACACGGTCGAAGAGATCGAACTGATCGGTCCGACCGTCGCCCCGACCGATCTGCTGGTCCGGCTGTTTCACGAAGAGGATCCCCGGGTGTTCGAGGCCCAGCCGGTGCGGTTCGGCTGTTCGTGTTCGGCTGAAAAGGTGCGCAACGCCATGTCGATCTATTCGCAGAAAGACATCCGCCACATGACGACCGAACAGGGGCTGGTGACCGCCGACTGCCAGTTCTGCGGCGCGCATTACGAGTTGGACCCCAAGACGCTAGGGTTCGAAGGCGTGAAGGCATCCGGTGATGCCGGATGACCTTGGCCGCCTGATCGCAGCCCTGGACCGGCCGGCCCGGCCGTCGTCGGACTATGACCTGAACCCGGGTTCTGTGTTGCCTGCGGGCCGGGTGCTGCGAGAGGCGGCGGTGCTGGTTGCGGTGACCGGGCAGGGGCGGCTGATCCTGACCAAGCGCGCCTCGCATCTGCAGCATCATCCGGGGCAGATCGCCTTTCCGGGGGGCAAGGTCGATGCGGGCGACACGGGCCCCGTTGCAGCGGCGCTGCGCGAGGCGCGCGAGGAGATCGGCCTGCCCGCTGACCTGGTGCAGGTTCTGGGCACCTTGCCGCTGCATGAAACCGTCACCGGTTTTGTGATCACACCGGTTCTGGCGGTGGTGCGCGGTGATTTCACCGCGATCGCCGAGGTGGGGGAAGTGGACGAAGTGTTCACGGTACCGATGCAGCATGTACTTGATCCGGAACGGTTTCGCGTTGAACGTCGGCGCTGGCGCGGCGAATGGCGGCGGTATTACGCGGTCCCGTACGGGCCTTATTACATCTGGGGGGCCACAGCGCGCATCTTGCGCGGACTGGCCGACCAGGTGTCCGAAAAGGGGGCGGAATGAGGATTGCAGGCGACTGGATCGTGCATCCGGGCACTCAGGGCTTGTGTGCCACGCTGACCGGGGCTGGATTTCAGGCGTTGTTCGTCGGTGGTTGCGTGCGCAATGCCCTGTTGGGTGCGCCGGTGTCCGACATCGACCTTGCCACCGATGCGCGCCCCGACATCGTGGTTGATCTTGCCGGGGCGGCCGGGTTTCGCGTGGTGCCGACGGGTATTGCACATGGCACGGTGACCGTGATCGCCATGGGGCGGGCGCACGAGGTGACGACCTTCCGGCGCGACGTCGAAACCGATGGCCGTCACGCCGTTGTCGCGTTCTCGACCCGGGTCGCCGAGGATGCAGGCCGCCGCGACTTCACGATGAACGCGCTTTACGCCGACGCGCAAGGCCGGGTGATCGACCCTTTGGGCGGCTTGCCCGACCTGACCGCCCGGTTCGTCCGCTTTGTCGGCGAGCCTGCCGACCGCATCCGCGAGGATTACCTGCGCATCCTGCGGTTCTTTCGCTTTCATGCCTGGTATGGCGCGCCCGCACAGGGGTTGGAGGCCGAAGGTCTGGCGGCCTGTGCAGCGCTGCACGACGGGATCGCCACGCTGTCGCATGAGCGCATCGGGGCGGAAATGCGCAAGCTGCTGGCGGCCCCGGACCCCGCCCCTGCGGTCGGGGCGATGGCGGCTGCGGGCGTGCTGGCGCGGGTGCTGCCCGGGGCCGACCCGCGCGCCCTCGCCCCTCTGGTGCATCTGGAGGCGGGTCTGCCGCCGCGCTGGCTGCGGCGCCTTGCGGTCCTGGGTGGCGGTGATGTGACCCGGGCGCTGCGCCTGTCACGCGCCGAATCGGCGGGCCTGCACCGGATTGCCGATGCGATGGTCACCGCCCTGACCCCGGCGGCGCTTGGCTGGCGGTTGGCAGAGGTGTTGGCGACCGACGCCGTTCTGGCGCGAGCCGCCGTGTTGCCGCCCTTGCCCCCGGGCTGGCAGGCCGATATCGCGAGGGGGGCCACTGCCGTCTGTCCGGTCACGGCGGCCGATCTGATGCACAGCCATTCGGGCGCAGACCTTGGCGCAAGACTCCGGGCCATCGAGGACCGCTGGCTCGCGTCCGATCTTCGCGCGACAAGGGATCATCTGCTGGGCTGACGGTTTCCATCGGCCGCAATCCGGGCTATAGGCCGGGCATCCAAGCGAGGCCGACATGTTCAAGTTCTTTGAGGGTCTCGTTGACCCCTACGCTGCCTATCCGCAAAGCGACACGCCACCCCGGAAGCTCTGGCCGTTTCTGGTCGAATACATCCGGCCGTTCCGTAAAGTGTTTGCGGTGACGGCGGCGCTGTCGATCATCGCGGCTTTCGGGGATGTCGTGCTGATCTGGTATGTCGGGCGGCTGGTCGATCTTTTGTCGACCGACACGCCCGCGCAGATCTGGTCGCGCCATGGCACCGAGTTTCTGCTGGTCGCCGCCGCGATCCTGATCATCCGCCCGCTGGTGCTGGCGGCCGATGTGGCGTTGTTGCATAATACCATCCTGCCGAACTTCGGCACGATGATCCGCTGGCGGGCGCACCGGCATGTGATCCGGCAGCCGGTCGGCTGGTTCGAGTCCGACTTTGCGGGCCGTATCGCCAACCGGATCATGCAGACCCCGCCCGCGGCGGGCGACGCGGTGTTCCAGACCTTCGATGCGGTGGCCTTTGCGACCGTCACGATTATCGGCGCGGGCTTCATGCTGGCCGGGGCGGACCTGCGGCTGATTATTCCGTTGCTGATCTGGTTCGCCTGCTATGCCTGGCTGGTGCGCTGGACGCTGCGGCGGGCGGGGCCGGCATCACAGGCGAGTTCGGATGCGCGGTCGGCGGTGACCGGGCGGGTGGTCGATGCCTATACCAACATCCATTCGGTCAAGCTGTTCGCGCATCACGACGCCGAACTCGATTACGCCAAGGAGGCCATCGAGCATGCGCGCGCCACGTTTCAGGCCGAAATGCGGATCGTCACCAAGATGGACCTCGCGCTGACCGCGCTGAACGGGTTCCTGATCGTGTCGGTGATCGGGCTGGTGCTGTGGTTGTGGTACGGCGGCCTTGCCACTGTCGGCACGGTGGCGGCGTCAAGCGCCCTGGTGTTGCGGCTGAACAACATGACGTACTGGGTCATGTGGGCCACCACGGCGCTGGTTCAGGCGCTTGGCGTGGTGCAGGAAGGGATGGAGACGATCACCGATCCGATAGGTCTGACTGACACACCGAAAGCCGCCACGCTGTGCCTGACCGAGGGGCGGATCGAGATCGACCATGTGTCGCACCATTATGGCCGCGGCTCGGGCGGGTTGCAAAGCGTCAGCCTGACCGTGGCACCGGGCGAAAAGATCGGGCTGGTGGGCCGGTCCGGGGCCGGAAAGTCGACGCTCGTCAAGCTGATGCTGCGGTTTTACGACACCGAAAGCGGGCGCATCCTGATCGACGGGCAGGATATCGCCGGGGTGACTCAGGACAGTTTGCGCCGCAACATCGGAATGGTCAGTCAGGACAGCAGCCTGATGCACCGCTCGGTCCGCGACAACATCCTGTACGGCCGACCCGATGCCAGCGAGGCCGAGATGATCGCGGCTGCGGTACAGGCCGAGGCGCACGACTTTATCCAGACCCTCGCCGATCCGCAGGGCCGCACCGGCTATGACGCGCATGTCGGCGAACGGGGGGTCAAGCTGTCGGGCGGGCAGCGGCAACGGGTGGCGCTGGCGCGGGTGATCCTGAAGGATGCGCCGATCCTCATTCTGGACGAGGCGACGAGTGCGTTGGACAGCGAGGCCGAGGCGCTGATCCAGGACGCGCTGTTCGGCGTCATGCAAGGCAAGACGGTGATCGCCATCGCGCACCGGTTGTCCACCATCGCCGCGATGGACCGGATCGTGGTGCTGGAAGATGGCCGGATTGCCGAACAAGGCAACCATTCCGCGCTTTTGGCGTTGAACGGTCTATATGCCCGGTTCTGGACGCGCCAATCCGGCGGGTTCATCGGGCTGGAGGAAGCCGCCGAATGAAAGCGTTGCTGCGCCTGGGCGATGCCATCGACGCGTTTCTGCCCGCTGATGGCCCGCCGCCGCAGACCCTTGGCCCCTTCATGGCGTGGAGCCTCAAGGGTTCCTGGCCGATGCTGTGGATCTCGGGCGCCCTTTCGGCCCTGGCGGGGGCGACCGAGGTCGTGTCGGCGCTGATCCTCGGCTGGGTCATCGACGCCGCCGTCAATTCCGGACCGGAGCGATTCTTTGCCGAGCATCTGTCGATGATCGGCGGCTTTCTGCTGTTCTATCTCGTGCTGCGCCCGCTGGCCTTTGGCGTGTCGTCTGCGGCCAACTCGGTGATGATCGGGCCGAACGTGATGCCGCTGGTGCTGTCGCGCCTGCACCGCTGGACGCTGGGCCAGCCGGTGACGTTCTTTGACAACGATTTTGCCGGGCGCATCGCACAAAAGCAGATGCAGGCGGCGCGGGCGGTCACTGATGTGGCGACCGAAGTGATCAACACCGTGGCGTTCGCGCTGGCATCGGTGCTGGGCTCGATCCTTGTGCTGATCGCGATGGACATTCGCGCGGCGCTTGCGCTCGGCCTGTGGCTGGGCGGTTATGTGCTGCTGATCCGGTTCTTTCTGCCGCGCATCAAGGAAAACTCGGCAGCGCGTGCCGCGGCGCGGGCAATGGTGTCGGGGCAGGTGGTCGATACCATCACCAACATCAAGACGGTCAAGCTGTTCGCCCATGCCGCGTTCGAGGATCGGGTGGCGCTGCAGGCGATGGAGGTGTTCCGCGACCGCAGTCTGGAGTTCGGCGAGATCTCGACCTGGTTCCGGCTGGCGCTGATGACGCTGGCGGGCGTCCTGCCGGTGTTGCTGATCGGCGGGTCGGTGCTGTTGTGGCAACAGGGGCTGAGCACGCCGGGCGCCATCGCCGCCGCCGGGGCCATCGCCATGCGGATTGCGCAGATGTCGGGCTGGGTCAGCTTTACCCTGATGTCGATCTACACGAGCGTGGGCGAGGTCGAGGACGGGATGCGCACCCTTGCGGTTCCGCATCTGCTGGCGGATGAACCGGACGCGGTGGACCTGCCGGCCATTCGCGGCGAGGTGCGCTTCGAGAACGTCACCTTTGCCTACGGGCGCAAGCAGGGCGGCGTCGCGGACATCAATCTGACGATCCGCGCGGGCGAAAAGCTGGGGATCGTGGGGGCCTCGGGGGCCGGAAAATCGTCGCTGGTGGCGCTGTTGCTGCGGCTTTATGACGTCGAGACGGGGCGGGTGCTGGTGGACGGGCAGGATGTGCGGCGGGTAACGCAGGAGTCGCTGCGGCGGCAGGTCGGCATGGTCACCCAGGAAACCGCGATGTTCAACCGGTCGGCCCGCGACAACATCGCTTACGGCCGCCCCGACGCGGCGGAGGCCGAGATCATCGCTGCGGCGCGTCAGGCCGAGGCGCATGGCTTCATCGCCGTCATGCACGATCACCGGGGGCGCAAGGGCTATGACGCGCACCTGGGCGAACGCGGCGTGAAACTGTCGGGCGGGCAGCGCCAGCGGATTGCGCTTGCGCGGGCGTTCCTGAAGGATGCGCCGATCCTGGTGCTGGACGAGGCGACAAGTGCGCTCGACAGCGAGGTCGAAGCCAGTATCCAGTCGGCACTGGACCGGGTGATGGAAGGCAAGACGGTACTGGCCATCGCGCACCGGTTGTCGACCATCGCGGCGATGGACCGGATCGTGGTTCTGGATGAAGGCCGGATCGTCGAAGAGGGCAACCATGCCGCCTTGCTGGCTCGGAACGGCCTGTATGCCCGCTATTGGAACCGCCAGTCGGGCGGGTTCATCGGGGTCGAGGACGATGTGAAGGCGGCCGAGTGACCCGGCCCTTCCGACGCCTGCCGTGCCTTCTGCAATGCCGCCTGCCTTGACGCCGCTGCGCCGAGCCGCCAAGGCTGGAAGGTGCAGCAACAGGATAGGCCAGGTCCGGTGCTTTTGACGATCGAACGGCTGGGCCATCTGGGCGACGGGGTGGGGCAGGGGCCGGACGGCCCGGTTTATGCGTCGCAAGTGCTGCCTGGCGAAGTGGTCGAGGGCGATCTGCAGGGCGACCGGCTGACCGGTTTGCGGATCGTCACCCCCTCGCCCGATCGCATTCGCCCACCCTGCCCGCATGCCCGTACCTGCGGTGGTTGCCTGATGCAGCACGCCGAAAACGGGTTCGTCGGCGCATGGAAACAGGGGATTGTGGCAGGGGCGCTGGCCGGTCAGGGGCTGCGGGCCAGGTTCCTTCCGATGCACACGTCGCCGCCGGGCTCTCGCAGGCGGGCGGTTCTGACCGGGCGGCGCACCAAGGCCGGGGTGTTGCTGGGGTTTCACGCCCGGGCATCCGATCTGGTGGTGGCGGTGCCCGGCTGTCTGGTGCTGCACCCCGATCTGATCGCCGCGTTCCCGGCGCTGGAGGCGCTGGTGCGGGCGGGCGGCAGCCGGACGACCGAACTGCACCTGACGGTCACCCGCAGTCTGGCCGGGCCGGATGTCGCGGTGACCGGCGGCAAGGCGTTGGGCGGCGAGGCGCAGCTTGACCTGGCCCGGCTGGCCGAAACCCATCGGCTGGCCCGGTTGACCTGGGGCGACGACACGGTGGCGCTGCGGGCGCAACCGGTGCAGCGCTTTGGCCGCGTGCTGGTGACGCCGCCTCCGGGTGCGTTCCTGCAGGCCACTGTCGAGGGCGAGACGGCGCTGCTGCGCGCCGTGGCGCTGGCCATCGGGCCCGCGCGCCGGATTGCCGACCTGTTCGCCGGAGTGGGCACCCTTGCGCTGCCGCTGGCCGAGCGGTCCGAAGTGATGGCGGTTGAAGGCGATCCGGCGATGACCGCGGCGCTGGACCGTGCCGCCCGCGGCGCCGAAGGGTTGAAACGGCTGAGCGTGCAGACCCGCGACCTGTTCCGCCGCCCGCTTGAGCCGGACGAATTGCAGGGGCTTGACGCCGTGGTGATCGACCCGCCGCGCGCCGGGGCCGAGGCGCAAACCGCACGGCTGGCGGTTGCCCGGGTGCCGGTGATCGCCGCCCTGTCCTGCAACCCGGTGACCTTTGCCCGCGACGCACGCACGCTGGTGCAGGCGGGATACGCGCTCGACTGGGTTCAGGTGATCGACCAGTTCCGCTGGTCTGCCCATGTCGAGATCGCGGCGCGGTTCAGCCTGCCCGGCCAGCCTGCTCGCACAGCCGGCGCCGGGGCGTGACGTTTCTGCCCCATGCCGGACGGGGCTGCAAACCTGCGCCAAACCGTCTCTAGGCAAAGTCCGGTTTTTTGGGTACTCCTGAAAAAAACGTGAAATTGGGCAGAGCAGGGCAATGACGATCTTCCGAATTCTTCTGGCGCTGGTGCTGGCGTCGAGCCTGTCGGCCTGCAGTCCAAAGTTCCGCAGCTACCACGGGCCTGCCGTGACCTCGGTGCAGGTCCACAAGGCCGACCGCAAGATGTATCTGTTGCACTCGGACAAGGTGCTGAAAGAGTATGACATTGCTTTGGGCTTTGCGCCGCAGGGGCACAAACAGTTCGAAGGCGATGGCAAGACGCCCGAAGGCACCTATTTCATCAGCCACCAGAACCCGGACTCGAAGTATCATCTTTCGCTCGGCATCTCGTATCCCAATCCTGCTGACATGGCGTTTGCGGCGCAGGCCGGGGAACGGCCGGGCGGCGACATCTTTATTCACGGCGCGGCAGACGGCGAACCGAACCGGCGCGACTGGACGGCCGGATGCATTGCGGTCAGTGATCGCCAGATGGAGCGGATTTATTCCATGCTGAGACCGGGCACACCGATTCACCTGCTGCCCTGACGACGGGGCAGCGGTCAGCCGCCGGTGACCATCGTCCACCAGATCTTGCCCTGCGATTCCTGATACCACGCAAAGCCGATCTCGCGCGCGGCGGGGTCCAGCACCACACCCCGGGTCTCGGGCGCATCCATCCAGGCTGACAGGGTTTCCAGCTCGGTCTGATAGGTTTCCGAGATCAACTCGCCCATCAGCCGCCCGGCATAACCCACCCGTTGCACGCGCAGCAGGGGCGATGACCCGTCAGACCCGAAATGCCACGGCCGGTTCTGCACCGACATGTCGCGCGAATGGGTTGCGGCGGCGGCGTTCAGGGCAGCGTTGAACGCGAGCGGCGGGGCAGCCTTGGCCCCGCGCAACGCATTGACGGAATCGAGCAGGCGAAACGGAATACGGTCTGCATTGGCCGGCGTGATGTTGTAGACCGTTGGCAAGAGCTTTCCGTCCGACCCCAGCCGGCTTTGGGCGCTCGGGGCACAGGCGGCCAAAGCCGCAAGGCCGCCCATCACCAATACTGTCCGTCTGTTCATCGCTTGCCCACCTGCACCCGTCCCGGGCGTCATGCCGCGCGCGGCAAACCCCTGTCGGTTCGTGTCATACCCAAGCCGCGCGGGTTATCCAAGGGGCGCAATCTCCTCAGCCAGCGTCTGTGCCGGTCGGCGCCTGTCACCCGCCCGCCGTTGCATGACAGGGGTTTGATTTGCAAGAACGGACGCAAGGCTATAAGCCACATGCCACTGGTCGATGCATCAACCCCATTGAAGGAGACTCAGGATGACCGCCTGCAACAAACCGGTCCTGAACCGCCGCGCGTTCATCGCCGCCGGAGCCGCCGCGACTCTGGCGCTGCCTGCGACGACCGGCCTTGCCCAGGACGCCGCCGCCACTGATGGCACCACCGAATACGACACGACCGGAAGCGGTCCGGTGCGCAACAACATTTCCAGCTTCCGGATGCTCAACTGGCAGGATTATTTCGAGAACACCGCCCAGGGTGCCATTCTGGTCGATATTTCGTCGCGTGCCCTGCATTTCTGGTCTGCCGATCAGGCGACCTACCGGCTGTATCCCACCTCGGTGCCACTCTCGGAGGATCTGACGCGCAAGGGCCGCACCGATGTGGTACAGAAGGTCGTCAACCCGACGTGGCGGCCCACGCCTTCGATGCTGGAGCGCCATCCCGAATGGCCCACAGTCGTCGAGGGCGGCTCGACCGAAAATCCTTTGGGGGTGCGGGCGCTGTATCTGTCCTGGACATATTACCGGATTCACGGCACCCACGACACCCGCAAGATCGGTCGCCGGTCGTCGAACGGTTGCATCGGACTGTACAATGAACACATCCTTGAATTGTTCGATCTGGCGAAAGTCGGCACTCAGGTGTTGCTAATTTGACGACAAGACGGTGCTGCAATGGCAGGGCGTCCGGGCCGACATTGCATTCGGCCACCCAAGCTGGGTAAGCAGGCAATACGAGGAATAGTCTTGGGTGCATGCCGCCGCCTCTGCGAAAATCGTCGGTGTGCAATAACTGGAGGTTAACATGAAGAAACTTGCGCTCGCAGCCGTTCTGGCCGTTGTCGCTTCCACCGCCTTCGCTGGTGGCGTTGTCGAACCCGTTATGGAACCGGAAGTTGTTGCCGCTGCGACGTCTTCGTCGGCCGGCGGTATTGTCGTTCCGCTGCTGATCTTGCTGGTCGTCGCGGCTCTCGCCGCGTCGAGCAACTGATCCCGACGATATCATGTTGGAAAGGCGGCAGAAATATCTGCCGCCTTTCTGCATTGACGTCCCTTCGCCCGGGTTGTGCCCCAGGAACCGGCCACGCGATCTGCTGTGATGGCGTCAGACCCAGCCGCCCAGGTTGTCGCTGATCACCTGCACCAATGCCGCAACATGCGCCGAATCGGCGTTGAGGCAGGGGATGTAAGTGAACACTTTGCCGCCCGCATGTTCGAAGGCTTCGCGAATTTCGCCGTCAATCTCTTCCAGCGTTTCGATGCAGTCGGCCGAGAACGCCGGCGCCATCACGGCGATCCGGGTCTTGCCGGCCCTGGCGAGATCGGCCACATGCTCGACCGTGTAAGGTTTCAGCCATTCCTCGGGACCGAACACCGATTGGAATGTGGTGTCGATCGTCCCCGAAGGCCAGCCCAGCCGTTCGCGCAGCAGGCGCGAGGTTTTCTGGCACTGGCAGTGATAGGGGTCGCCCGACAACAGATAGCGTCTGGGCATCCCGTGGTAGCTCGCCACCAGCACGTCGGGCCGGTGATCCAGGGCCGCATAGGCCCGTTCGACCGATTGCGCCAGCGCGTCGACATAGGCGGGGTGGTCGAAGTACTCGGGCACGGTGCGCACGGCGGGCTGGCGCTTTTCCGTCATCAGGGCGCGAAAGAATTCGTCGTTGGCCGTGGCCGACGTCGCACCCGCGTAATGCGGATACAGCGGAAAGAACAGAATCTTCTCGCAACCCGCCGCAACCATCGCCTGCACCCGTGACCGGGTCGAGGGATTGCCATAGCGCATGCAGAAATCGACCATCACCCTGTCGCCGTGCCGATCCGCCAGCGCCGATGCGATGGCCGCCGTCTGGTCGCGGGTGGTGGTCATCAGCGGGCTTTCGTCGCGTTCGGTGTTCCAGATCAGGCGGTAGTTGGCCCCGCTGGTAAACGGCCGCTTGGTCAGGATGATCAATTGCAGCAGCGGTTGCCATTTCCACGACGGATAGTCGATCACCCGCTTGTCCGACAGAAACTCGTTGAGATAACGGCGCATCGACCAGTAGTCGTGGTTGTCGGGCGTGCCCAGATTGGCCAGCAGCACGCCGATTTTGGCCCGCCGCACCGGTGGATGAGTGGCCGGTGCATGCGACAGCCGTCCGGCTCCTGCGGTCACGGCGACGGACGAAGTGGCATCGAGCATGGGCGGAGACTTTCCAGAAGTGATCCGGGGGAGATAAAGGTTCCGCGGCCGGGGTCAACCGCCCGTGGTGTCACGCGCGGCCGTGGACTTCGGGCTGCCGTCGGGGGCCGTGTCGATAGCGGCTTGGGGGGCGGCCGCCAGCGCCTCGGCCAGGCGCTGCTGCGCCGACCCGGGTCGCAGCGGCTTTTGCTGGCTGTCATGCGGGGCCCATCCGGTCAGGGTGATGATCTCGAACGTCGCCGGGATCAACCCGGCATCGCTAAAGCCGGCGCGGTACAGCGCCTCGGTTCGCGCGAAGACCGCCCGCCGGGTCGGATGGCGCAGCCGGGCCGCCAGCGCGTTGCCCTCGCCCATCGCGCGCAGATCGTGCATCAGGTGCCGGGTATCGCGGTACAGAACCCGGCGGGCAAAACTGTCGGCGACGGGCAGCGCAAAGCCCGCCCGTTGCAGCAATCCGCCCAGATCGCGGATCTCGGCCATCGGCAGGATGCGCGGCGACAGACCGCCGGTGACCTCGGCTTCGGCCTGCGCCAGTGCAGCGCGCAACTCGTGCAGGGTCTGTCCGCCGAACAGCAGCGCCAGCAGCATCCCGTCGGGTTGCAGCGCGCGGCGGCATTGCACCAGTTGCCCGACCGGATCATTGGCCCAGTGCAGCCCGACCGCATGGATCACCAGATCGTGGGCCTCGGCGGTCAGGGGAAGTACCTCTGCGTCGGCCACAACCCGCGCGTCCCGAAAGCCTGCCTGCCACAGATCGGGAAAAGGCGTGACCACAGCGGCCGATGTAAACGACTTGTTAACCTCGCCGAGCCTTTCCTGAACATCGACCACGGCTTCGGTTTGCAGGAACGGGTCGCGGGCGCGCGCACGGTTCCGCGCCAGGGCGGCAAGGTCGGTCAGGATCGGCGGGGTCTGCATGAGGCGGAACGATAGGCGGCCATGAGGGGATTGCAAGGCGCGCTCCACCTGATCTATCCGCCGCAGTGCCTGTCGTGCGATGCGCGGGTGACCAGCGATTTCGGGCTGTGCGGGACGTGCTGGCGCGACACGCCGTTCATCGGCGGCATGGTGTGCGACCTGTGCGGGGTGCCGTTGCCGGGGACCGATGACGGAACGCCCGCCCATTGCGATGACTGCCTGCGCGTCGCGCGGCCGTGGTCGCAAGGGCGCGCGGCCATGCTGTATCAGGACAACGCCCGCCAGATGGTGCTGGCGCTGAAACACGGCGACCGGATCGACCTTGCCCGGCCGGCGGCTGGCTGGCTGCTCAAGGCGGCCGGGCCTTTGCTGCGGCCGGGCATGCTGGTGGTTCCGGTGCCGCTGCACTGGTTGCGGCTGATCAAGCGGCGCTACAATCAGTCGGCCCTGTTGTCGCGGGGGCTGGCCCGTCTGGCGGGGCTCGATCACTGCCCCGACCTGCTGGTGCGCCCCCGCTTTACCGGCAGTCAGGACGGTCGCAACCGCGAGGCGCGCTTTGTCAATATGGCCGATGCGCTGACCGTGCATCCCCGCCGCCGGGCCCGGGTCGAGGGGCGGCATGTGCTGCTCGTGGATGATGTGATGACCTCGGGTGCCACGCTTGCCGCCGGGGCAGAGGCTTGTGTGGCCGCAGGTGCCATCGGCGTGTCGGTTGTGGTGCTCGCCCGCGTTGCGAAAGAGGTATGAATCCGTATAGTCGATCTCGATGCACAGGATTTGCCCATGAAACCGGTCGAGATCTATACCACCCCCAGTTGCCCCTACTGCCATGCGGCCAAGCGCCTGCTGGCCCGAAAGGGGGCGAGCTTTTCTGAGATCGACGTGTCGCGCGATCCGGCCCTGCGCCGGGCGATGACGGCGCGTGCAGGTGGCGGCCAGACCGTGCCGCAGATCTTCATCGGCGGGGTGCATGTCGGCGGCAGCGACGATCTGCACGCGCTGGAGGCAGGCGGCCGACTTGATCCGATGCTGGCCGCCTGAGATGCGCGCGGGTCTGGTGCAACTGACGGTCAGCGACGATCCGGCCGCCAATCTGGCCGAGACGGTGGCGTTGGTGCGGGCGGCAGCGGCCGCCGGGGCCGGCTTTGTGCTGACGCCCGAATGCACCAATCTTCTGTCGTCGAACCGCGCGCATCAGCAGACGATCCTGCATCCCGAGGCCACCGACCCCACCTTGCAGGCGTTGCGAGCCGAGGCTCAGGCAGCGAGGGTCTGGCTGCTGATCGGCTCGCTGGCGTTAAAAACCGGCGAGCCGGACGGCCGCTTTGCCAACCGCAGCCTGCTGGTTGCGCCCGACGGCGCGATCGCCGCGCGCTATGACAAGATCCACATGTTCGACGTCAACGTGTCCGACACCGAGATCTACCGCGAGTCGGCGGCTTATCGCCCGGGTGGCGCGGCGGTGCTGGCAGAGACACCGTTTGCGCGGATCGGCATGACGGTCTGCTATGATGTCAGGTTTCCGCAGTTGTATCGCCGCCTCGCGCAGGCCGGGGCGCAGATTCTGACGGTGCCGGCTGCGTTCAACCACATCACCGGTGCCGCGCATTGGGAGACGTTGCTTCGCGCCCGCGCCATCGAGACCGGGTGTTTCGTGCTGGCCCCGGCGCAGACCGGTTTTCACCCCGAACCGTTGTCGGGCGGCAAAGGTCGTCGCACGCATGGCCATTCGCTCGCCGTGGCCCCGTGGGGCGAAGTGATCGCCGATGCCGGGACCGAGTCCGGCGTGACCTTTGCCGAGATCGACCTTGGGGCGGTTGCCGAGGCGCGGCGCCGGATTCCCAGCCTGTCCCACGACCGTGAAATTGCCGGGCCATGAGAGAGGAACGCACCGAGGACACCGCCGTTGCCCTGTTCGGCGAATTGTTCATGGCCGATCAACTGGCCCGCAACCGCATCGCCAAGGTGCTGCCCAGGGGGATGGAGTTGTCGCATTTCTCGGTGCTCAACCATCTGGCGCGGATCGGTGACGAACGCACCCCGGCGCAACTGGCCCGGGCGTTTCATGTCACGCGCGGGGCGATGACCAACACGTTGGCGCGGCTGGACTGGGCGGGGCATATCCATATCCGGCCCGACTGGGACGACGCGCGGCAAAAGTTTGTGGCGATCAGCCCGGCGGGGCGCGCAGCGCGCGATGCGGCGGTGCAGGCCGTCGCGCCGATGATTGCCGATGTCGTGTCGGCGCTTGGGGCCGACCGGGTGCGCGCCGTGCTGCCGGTGTTGCGCGAATTGCGCATCCGGCTGGAGGCTGTGAATTAGCGCCGGGCGGCGCGGGCCGGGGAAGGGTTGCCTGTCACGATGCAAGACCAACTCTGTCTGGTGGTGACCGGGTCCGCGGGGCGGTTCGGAACGCTGCTGCGCCTGCTGTGGCCCGGTCTGGTCGGCGGCGCCTTGCCGGTGTGGTTTGCGCGGGTTGGCGGGTCCGGGGTCGTGGGGTGGCAGATCGGGGTCGATCCGCCGGCTGCCCTGCCGCAGGGCGCTGTCGTGCTGCACCTTGCCGCCACGCTGCGCGGCGACGCGGCGGGGCTGGCCGCCAACACTGCGCAGACCACTGCCGTTTGTCACGCGGCGCAGCGGGCGGGTGCGCGGCATGTGTTCTTTGCCTCGACAGCCGCGATCTATGCCCCTGGTCCGATGGACATCCCGGAATCCGACAGTCCCGGCCCGCTCACCCCCTATGGGGCCGCAAAACTCGCCGCCGAACATGCGGCCGAGGCGACCCTTTGTGGTGCGGACGGTCCCGGTCTGACCCTGCTGCGGATCGGCAATGTCGCGGGGGCCGACGCGTTGCTGGGGCGCCATGGCTCGATGACTCCGGGCCCGGCGACCCTGGGCCCGGCGACCCTGGGCCCGGCGACCCTGGGCCCGGCGACGTGGAGCCCGACGACCCTGGGCCCGGCGACGTGGAGCCCGGCGACCCTGGGCCCGATGACGCTCGACCCGGTGCCGGGGCTGCCCGCAGGGCCGCTGCGATCGTATATCGGGCCGCATGCGCTGGCCGGGGTGTTGGCGGGGCTGATCGAACGGGCCGCTGCGGGGCAGGCCCTGCCGCGGCGGCTGAACGTCGCGCTGCCCGGCGTGGTCGCGATGGGCGATCTGCTGACGGCCGCGGGCCGTGACTGGCGTTTCGGACCGCCGCGCGCCGGGGTCGTGCCGCGCGTCGGCCTTGCAACGGGTCTGTTGACCGGGCTTCTGCCCTTGCCAGCCGCTACAGCCCAAGGCATCACCGCAGACCTCGCATCCTTGAAAGGGCGCTGGCCATGACGCCCGCGAAACGCGTGTTCGATCTGATCATTGCCCTTGGCCTGACCGCCCTTCTGGCGGTGCCCTTTGCGGTTCTGCTGCTGGTTCTGCTGCTGACCGAAGGCCGGCCGCTGTTCTATGTGGCCGAGCGGATGCGAGCCCCCGACCGGCCCTTTGCGCTGTGGAAGCTGCGAACGATGCGCCCGGCCGCACGGAATGATGGAGTATCGGGCGGCGACAAGGCCGGCCGCATCACGCGGATGGGCCGCTTCCTGCGACGCTCGCGGGCTGACGAGGTGCCACAATTGTGGAACGTGCTGCGCGGCGACATGAGTTTTGTCGGCCCGCGCCCGCCGCTGCGCACATATGTAGAGCGTTTTCCTGTGCTTTACGCCCGCGTTCTGCTAAGCCGGCCGGGAATCACCGGCCTCGCGACGCTGGCATTTCACCGCTACGAAGAGAGATTGCTGGCGCGCTGTACCAGCCCCGAGGAAACCGACGCATTGTATGTCCGGCATTGCGTACCACGCAAGGCTGCGCTGGATTTGCTGTATCAGAAACGCCGGACCCTTTGTTATGATTGGATTTTGATGGTGGAAACTCTGCGCCGCGCTGCCGGACGGCCGAAAAGCCACCCACCGCGCCCGGCGTGGCCCGGACCTGAATGACGCGCTTGCAGCAACACAGCGTTGTGATCTATGGTACCGCGAACGCTCAATATTCTTCCCAGCGTTCAGGCACCTGCCCGAATTTCTTGCGCGCCCTCCAAGGTCACGACTGGAATGTTTTCGATGATGGAGTTGCGAAAGTTGTTGTTTTCGACTGCTGACGCCCTGTCGCGCCAGCAGAAGCAACTGGTCTTTCTGGCCGTCGATGTGGTGATTGCCCCGCTGGCGCTGTTCTTTACCTGCCAGTTGATGTTCAATTCGGTCTATCCGCGGGTTCTGATCGCCGAGAACTGGCAGATCTTCCTGATCCTTCCGATCCTTGCAGCCGTTCTCAGCCAGGCCCTGGGCATCCCGAAAATCAAGCTCAAGGCTTACGAATCCGTCGCGATCCTGACGACCGGGGTCTATGCGGTTGTGCTGGCAGGCTCGGTCCTTGTGCTGCGTCTGGCGCTTGACGTCAACTTCCCGACCGCAGGCATCATCCTGTTCGGGCTAGTGTTCTTTTTGCTCTCGGTCGCGGTCCGGGTGGCAATGCTGCATCTGTTCCTGTGGGTGCTGCGCTTTGGCAAGCCGCGCTGCCGGGTGCTGATCTACGGGGCGGGCACCACGGGCATGCAACTTGTCGCCGCGCTGAAATCGCATGAAAGCATCGTGGCGGTGGCGTTTGTCGATGACAACCGGGCTTTGCAGCATACAACGATCGCCGGGTTGCGCGTGCTGTCACCCGACCGGATCGGGGCGGTGGCGCGTGACCGCAATATCGACCGGGTGCTGCTCGCGATGCCGTCAGCCGGCGCCCCGAAACAAGCGCAGATCGCGCGGCGGATGCAGGCGCTCGGGCTTGACGTGTTCTCGGTTCCGTCCTTTTCGCAACTGATCGGCACCGAGGCGATGGTCGATCACCTTGCGCCGATCGAACCGGGCCGCTTCCTGGGCCGCCAGCAGATGGACCATTCGCCGCTCGACGGGGCGCATACCTATGCCGGGCGCTGCATTCTGGTGTCGGGGGCGGGCGGGTCCATCGGGTCGGAAATCTGCCGGCAAGTGCTGGTTCACCGGCCGCGTCGGCTCGTGCTGTTCGAAGTGTCGGAAATCGCGCTGTACAACATCGACCGCGAACTGCGCGAGTTGTGCGAGACGACGACGATCGAGATCGTGCCGGTGCTGGGGACGGTGACCGATTCGCGGATGGCCCGGCTGGCGATGACATCCTACAAGGTCGAAGTGGTGATCCATACCGCCGCTTACAAACACGTGCCGCTGGTCGAGGACAATCCGATAGCGGGCCTCGCCAACAACGTTCTGGGGACCCGCACGCTGGCTGACGCGGCCGAGGCGGCAGGCGTGGAACGCTTCATCCTGATCTCGACCGACAAGGCCGTGCGGCCGACCAACATCATGGGTGCGTCCAAACGTCTGGCCGAACTGGTGATCCAGGATCTGGCCAAACGCTCGCGCGGGACGCTGTTCTCGATGGTGCGGTTTGGCAACGTGCTGGGATCGTCGGGGTCGGTCATTCCGCTGTTTCGCGAGCAGATCGCGCGTGGCGGCCCGGTGACCGTGACGCATGAAGAGGTGACGCGCTATTTCATGACCCTGTCCGAGGCAGTTCGGCTGGTGCTGATCGCGGGGTCTTTCGCACCGCCCGGCGCGCAGCAGGGCGGCGACGTGCTGATGCTCGACATGGGCAAGCCGATCCGGATCCGCGATCTGGCCGACCAGATGATCCGCGAGGCCGGCTATTCGGTGCGCGAAAAGACCAACCCCGACGGCGACATCGACATCACCCTGATCGGTCTGCGCCCCGGCGAAAAGATGCACGAGGAACTGTTGATCGGCGAAGGTCTGTTGACCACGCCGCACCCCAAGATTTTGCGGGCTCGCGAAAACAGCCTGTCCGAGTTGCAGATGGCCAAAGCCCTGCAGTCGTTGCGCGCCATTGTGGCGACGGGGGATGTCGCCGCCGCGCGTGCGCTGGTTGCAACCTATGTCGAGGACTATTCGCGGCCGGTCGGGCAAAACGACCTGGGTGCGGATCAGGCACGCGACTCCCAGTCCGACGCCGCCCCGACACGAGAATCCCAAACCGGCACCGACCGCGGTTTTCCGCCGATCGCGTGACTGCGCGGCATTCAAAGTGCGGCATCTGGGCCATAGACCATCGCCGCTGGAACGCGTGCGGGCCAAATCCGGTTGCCCCGGACTGCAACCTGCCTAAACTGCGCACAGCCAAAGGGACTGTCATGCGCGTAACACATCTTCTTCGCCGGCTGGCCGCTCTGGCTGTGATGGTGGGCCTTGCCCTGTCGGTGAACAGCTTTGCGGTGGCGCAGGACCGCCCGTCGCTGAACTTCTATGGTGTGACGGGGTTGATCGACATGCCGTCGGGCGAAAGCCAGCCGGACGGTTTTTTCAGCATCGGCTCGTCCTATTTCGGCCCGATCCGCCGCAACACCCTGACGTTCCAGCTTACGCCGCGCCTTTCGGGCAGTTTCCGCTACATGGGTGTCCGCGACTGGAGCCGGCTGTTCTGCCCACCCGATTGCACCGGCGAAAACGAATTTCCGACCTATTACGACCGATCCTTCGACCTGCGCTATCAGGTGCTTTACGAAGGCCGATTTGTACCTGCCGTGACGATCGGCCTGCAGGATTTCGTGGGAACCGGGCTGCAATCGGCCGAATACATCGTGGCCACCAAGCACATCACCCCGCGCCTGAAGGTGACGGCGGGTCTGGGTTGGGGGCGGCTTGGCAGCTTTGGCGCCATCGGCTCGCCCTTTGGCACCCGGCCGGGGGTGGGTGGCAATCTGACCAACAACGTCAACACCGGGCAGTGGTTCAAGGGTGACGTAGCGCCTTTTGGCGGGATCGAATGGCAAATCAACGACAAGGTGGGGCTCAAGGTCGAATACTCGTCCGATGCCTATACCCAGGAAGTCGAAACCCGCGAAACCTTCGAGATCAAGAGCCATGTCAACTTTGGCATCGAGTATCAGCGAAATGCCACGACGCGTTACGGGATTTACTATCTTTATGGCAGCCAGATCGGGGTATCGGCACAGTTCGTGCTCAATCCCCGGCAGCGCCCGGCCGAAGGCGTCAGAGGGCCGGGGCCGAACCCGGTGCAGCCCCGGCCCAGCCGCGCCGCCGATCCCGATGCCTGGGACCCCGGCTGGGTCGTCCAGGCCGATGCCAAGGGCATTCTGATCGGCAATCTGAACACTCGCCTCGCGCGGGACGGGTTGGCCGTCGAGGCAATGTCCTACACGGCGACCACGGTGCAGGTCCGGATCCGCAACGGCCGGTATGATGCGGAATCGCAGGCGATCGGGCGCGTGGCGCGGACCCTGTCAGATGTGATGCCCGCCTCGGTCGAAGTGTTCGAGATCGTGCCGGTGGTCAACGGCATCGCGCTGTCGAAAGTCACCGTCCGCCGGTCGGACCTCGAGTCGCTCGAGTTTTCGACGCAGGCCGCTGAGGCGCTGCGCCCGCGCGTGCAGATCACCGCAGCGGGGCCCCGGCCGGCCGGATTGCAGTTCGCCCCGGATCTTTATCCGCGCTTTTCATGGTCGCTGACCCCCTATTCCCGACTTCGGCTGTTCGACCTCGACGAGCCGTTGAAGGTTGACGTCGGTTTGCGGTTGTCGGGGAAATATGAACTGGGCGGCGGGTTGGTGCTGTCGGGCACCGTGACCAAGACGCTGACCGGCAACCTGGACGACCCGCCACCCGATATCGCCACCGCGCTGCAACCTGTCCGGTCGGACGGCGACCGGTATGATGCCCTTGGCGACCCGGCGGTCGAGCGTCTGACGTTGGCCTATTACACCAATCTGGGCCCCGATCTGTATGGCCGGGTGACAGTGGGCTATCTGGAACGGATGTTCGGCGGTGTGTCGGCCGAGGTTCTGTGGAAGCCGGTGGCGCAGCGTTGGGCGCTCGGGGCCGAGGTGAACTATGTCCAGCAACGCGACCCCGATCAGGGTTTCGGCTTTGATTTCTATGATTATTCCGTGGTGACGGGCCATGTGTCGGGCTATCTTGAACTCGGCCGCGGGTATCACGCGCAGCTTGACGTCGGGCGGTATCTGGCGGGCGATTACGGGGCGACGCTGACGTTCGACCGCGAATTCGAGAACGGCTGGAAGCTGGGGGCCTTTGCCACTTTCACCAACGTGTCGCCCGAAGATTTCGGGGCCGGGTCGTTCGACAAGGGCATCCGCATCGAGGTGCCGCTGAATTGGCTGGTCGGTCAGCCGTCGCGGCAAAGCAAGGCCCTGACGCTGCGTCCCTTTGGCCGCGATGGCGGGGCGCGGCTGGACGTCGATGCGCGTCTTTATGAAACCGTGCGCGACTACCACGCTTCTGGCATTGACGCACAATGGGGGAGGTTCTGGAAATGACGCGATCCTTCCTGCGGCATCGGGCGCTGGTGCTGTGTCTGACCGCGATGCTTGCCGGCTGCAGCAATGAAGTGGACGTCGAACCGGGGGCGGCGCTGTTCCGGACCGTGGCGCAGACCGCGAAGGGCGCGTTCGGCAACCGTGACGCCCCCGCTGCCCCGGCGGTGGACGACCTGCAACTGCGCGCCGCCTTGCAGACCGAGGGCAAGCCGATCTTGCGGGTGACCTTCAACAACTCGGGGGTGTCGACCTTTCTCGGGGCAATCGCCCTCAATCAGGGCGTGCGCACCTGGTCGACCAATGACGGCCTGACAGTCTCGACCCGCGACGGCGTTCTGCTGGCCACCCGCGGGTTCGGGCGCGACCTGATGGCCGCGGATGCGCCCTCTGCCGCGCAATTGTCGCGTGGCACCGGCAGTCACCCGCGGCTGCATGTCTATCTCGACGGGGCCGACCAGACTCGAAAGGTCGCGATGACCTGTCGTGTCAGCTCTGCCGGGGCGGAAACCGTTGCGGTGCTGGGGCTGGGCTATCCGACGCGGCATGTGGTGGAAACCTGCACCGGCGATGCGGTGTCCGAGCGGAACGACTACTGGTTCCGATCAGACGGCCACCTGCTGCAATCGACGCAGTTCGTGGTGCCGGGATCACCCGGCGTGACGCTGCAAGCGATTGTAGAGTGAACTTCAGTTGGCAGCATGTGCCCGAAAAGTAACGAAATCGCGGAAAGCTGCCCGTGCCGACGATCAGGTCTTTTGCGGCTATCCCGTCTGTGCTACGTGAAGTCAGGGTTTCAAAGGAGTACCGAGATGAATAAGTTTATGGCTATCGTGTCGCTCGCGGCTCTGGTGTCTGCCAATGCGGCTTTCGCTGGTGGGCTGGATGTCATAAGGGTCGAGCCGCCGGTTGCGGTCGTCAAAGCCGCATCGTCGTCCAGCGCCGGCAGCCCCGGCATTGCCGCTGCGATCGGCGCAGTGGTCCTCGCCGCAGCAGTGATCGGTCTGGCCCAGTCGTCGGGCAGCCACGGCTCCAACAACTGATCTTCCGTAGAGGGAGGTTTCGGAAGGCCCGGTGCATGCTGGGCCTTCTGGTGTTTTCAGCGTTGACTTGGGCGAAAAATATGGCAATTGTTCAAGGGCTTGGCGCTCTGCGGGACGGCCATCCGTCACGCGTTCGTTGCGGACCACGCAGGGCGCGTGAGTAATCGCTGAGCCCCCGCGTGGGAATGCTGGTCGAGCACCCGGGCGGCAGGGATCAGTAATCCTTCTCCAGGTAGATGCCGACGCCGGTCGATCCTTCGGAATCCGAACCTGCCCGCAGGGTGATATGCCTGGCGATGTCGAGGTTAAGGTCTATTCGGCTCTTGCCCTCGTCATCGACCGTCACTTCGGTGTAAATCCGTTCGGTCAGGTATTTGCCCGCGGTGATCGAGGTGCCTCCGGCCGAATCGGTCTGCACGTCGAGATTGTCGAGGCCGATCCCCTGCCGCAGTCGCGATATCAGACCGCCGCCGCCCCGCCCGGCGAGCGAGGCCACGGCTCCGGCCAATTGTGCCGCCTGGAACGCCGACAGGTTTTCCAGGCCCTGCCCGAACAGCAGCCGCGCCAGCACCTCTTCTTCAGGCAGATCGGGCGACGAGGTAAACCGCACCACCGGGTCGTTCGCCGGCCCCTCGATTTCGACCGAGGTGACGAATCCGTCGCCTTCGTTGGCTGCCTTGACGTCAAGGTAAGGCACCAGCGCGCCTTCCATCTGCAAGGAGGCTTCTGTCAAATCCAGCCTGCGCCCGAGAATGTCGAGCCGCCCGCGGATCAGGTCAAGCGCCCCGAACGGCACGATGGCGGCCGTGGTGCCGGTCAGGGTCAATTGGCCGCCCAATTCGACATCGAGGCCGCGGCCGCGCACGAACACCCGGTTGGGGGCAGAGATGAGGATGTTCAGCCCGAAGGCCGCCGCGGCCCGGCTGTTGCCCCCGCCACCAGGCGATCCGTCGCCCAGCAGCCCTGCCCGCGCCCGCGTGTTGCGCACGTCGGCAGGCTCTCGCAGATGCAAGAGCCCCGGCAAATCGCCCGACCCGCCGAAACCGGTCGACGGAATGCGCAATTCGGTAGCATCCAGCGTCAGGCGGCCGGCGATCAGCGCGCCACCGGTCAGCGGGCCGGTCACGGTCACCGCGCCGTCCACGGTCGTCTCGTACAGGTCGGGATCGCGCAGTTGCACCCGGGCCAGTTCCACCGCCAGATCGCCGGTATGGGGCGCCGCCAGCCCGACCGACCCGCGCAGGCTGACCGTGCCGCCGCTGGTTACACCCGCCACTGCCTCGATCCGCGCGGTACCCCCCGACAGGGTTGCCTGCGCCGCCACGCCCTCAAGCGCAAAGTTCAGCGAAGGGTCTGCGATGCGCCCGTTGTTCAGACTGATGGTCCCGCCAAGGCTGCCGGCCGCCAGCGGGCCGCGCAGCGCAAGGTCGAACCGGACCGCCCCCGCCACGGCGCGCGGCCCGACAAAGGCATTGGCCAGCGCCGCCTGCGCCGTGCCCGCAATCGCAAGGTCGGCGGTGCCGCTGCTATTGATTTGTCCCTTGACCGTGGCGTCGATCTGGCCCGGACCGGTGCCGCGCAGATCCACCAGATAACCCGCACCCTCGTCTACCGCGGTGCCCGACACGGTCAGCGCGCCCGGAAAGTCGGGGAGGATCACTGCCAGATTGGCCAGCCGCGCTTGCAGGGCCAACCGCCGCTGGGCCCCGTCAACCCCACCCGAAGCGCTGGCGGTGATCTGCGGGTTGGTCACGTCGGCCCGGTCGATGACGACGCCGTTGCTCGTCAGCGTCAGTTCTGCGGAAACCCGGCTGGTGCCGCGCAGCAGCCGATCTGCCTCGGCCTGACCGATCGCAAGGCCCTGTCCGACTGCCTCGATCGTCAGACGGTCGCCCTGCACGCCAAACGTGCCCGTCAGCGACCCGCCATAACCACGCCCGAGCACGGAAAGATCGGCAAGGCGCACCTCGGCGTCGGCGGTGCGCGTCTGGCCGAACCGCCCGGTACCACTGGCGGTGACCTGCGGGTTGCGGATGTCGAACCGCTCGACCACCACGGTCTCGCCCAGAATGGCCGCGCCGGATACTACGCTTTCGCCCGCCAGCAGCCGGTCGGCCTGACCCTGGCCAATCGCCAGATCCTGACCACGCACGTCCAGCGTCACCCGGTCGCCGTTCAGCGTCACCTGCCCCGCCAACGCCCCGCGATAGCCATCGCCGAGCACCGCCAGATCGCGGAAATCGACCTCGGCTGCAATTGCGTTGCCGCCCGTCGCCAGCCGTCCGCTGGCAGAAATCGTCAGGCTTCCTGCCGCCAGTCGGGCCGACCGCAACGTCGTGCCGGTTTCGTCGCGTCGCACCGAAGCCTCGACCACCGCAAGGCCGCGCATCAGATTGTCGAGCGGCGGCAGGCCGCTGCGCAGATCGGTGCCCGATACCTTGGCGTCCACATCGAACTGACCCGACAACGGGCTGCCGGTGCCCGACATCGTGGCCGTCCCCGACCCGCCCAAGGGTCGCCCGGCCAGCGCCGAGAACCGCGACAGGTTGTCGAAGGTCGCCTCGGCCACCCCGCTGAGATTGAAGCCGGTGTCCAGACCCGCAACCGACCCGCGCAAGGTGGCTGCATAATCGGTCCCCGCAATCTGCAAGCGCGACAGTCGCGTCACGCCGGTTCCCGCCTCCCAGGAGCCAAGCGCGGTGCCGGTGACTTCGGATCCCAACGCCTCGGCAAGGGCGGGGTCGGCGGGGGCCAGCCCCTGCGCCGCAAACCGCAGGGTGCCGCCGATCACGGGGGCCTCTCCGGCGCGGCTGATCCGGCCGGACCCGGCAAGGCGCAGCGTTTCGGCCTTGAAATCCGCGCGGTCAAACCCGGTCAGATCGGCGTCTCCCGACCAGCCTTCGCCATCGGCAGCGTCATAGCGCAGGACGATCGCCGCCCCGGTCACCCGGGTTTCGACACCCCCGCCGAGCGGCAGCAGCAGTGGCGTGCCGTCGGCCAGCCCCAGCGTGCCTGCAATGTCGATCCGTTCGGGCAAGCCGTCCGGCGCGAGGTCGACCTGACCGGACAGATCGAGCGCGTTTGCCGTCACCCGCAGATCGCGCAGGGCCAGCCGGCCCAACGGGTCACGGCTGCCCGCCGCCACAAGGCGCACTTGCGGGCCAAAGAACTCGGCATATTGCGGCAGGAACACCGGGGCCAGATCACCCGACAGATCGGCACGAAAGCCTGCGGTTCCGGCGCCATCGTCGTTCAGGGTGACCGTGCCGGCCAGCCGATCCACCCCATCGGTCTGCAAGGCCACGTCTGCGGCAAAGTCGCGGATCGGCCCGCTGCCCTTGACGGTCAGCGCGGCCGACGGCGCGCCCGGGATGCCCAGGCGGCGGACCGTCAGACCGTCCGCCGCCTCGACAGCCTCGAGATCGATCAGCAGGTTTTGGGTGGCGTTGGCATAGGATGCGGTCAGCGCTATCCGCGCTTCCTTGCCGTCGGTGCGTTCCAGCACGAACGAGGTGTTGCCCTCGCCGGCCGCCAGTTGCAGCGCCGCTGTCACCCGCGCCTCGACCGCCTCGCCCAGCACCGCCTCGCCCAGCACGATCTTTTCGGCCGAGATCTCGCCGATGCTGACGGATACCGGCAGGTCGGGCAGCGCAAAGGGCATCGCTTCGGCCGACGGCATGCCGCCGTCGCCCGACGGCACCCGGTCCAGCACGATCTCGGCTGCGGTCAGGCTGTTGACGACCACCGCTCCCGACAGCAGCGAGGCGCGACTCCAGTCCAGCGCAACATCGGTCAGGGTCAGCCAGACGCCCTCGTCATCGGCGATTGTCAACTGCACGATGCTGGCGCGAGATGACAGCGCGCCGGCAAAGCCGGTAATCGTGACTTTGCGCCCGGCGCCGGACAGGTTGTCCTCGAGCAGCGCCGTCAAAAAGCTGCGATCATCCTGTTGCGCCAGCGAAAGACCGGGCATGAGCGCCAGTCCGAGGGCTAGTCCCGCCCCGATCGCCGGTGTTCTGATCCGCCCGGCGCTGGTCAAAACGATTGCCCCACGCCGACGTAGATCTGCACCCCGTCGCCGGTATTGCCGCCGACCGGAGCCGCGACATCCAGCCGGATCGGGCCAAAACCGGTGTCATAGCGCACCCCCAGCCCGGCCCCCGAATGAAACGCGCTTTCGTCGCTGGCAAACCCGGTGCCGATCTGGCCCGCATCGAAAAAACCCACGACGCCGAACCCGCGCCCGACCCTGACCCGCGCCTCGATCGAGCCGCCCACAAAATGTGTCCCGCCAAGGTCGAGCGGCGTGCCCGCCTGCAGCACCGAAACCCCGAGCGCCTGATAGGGCTGGCCGCGCACCGTGCCGCCGCCCCCGGAATAGAACAGATCGTCGCGCGGGGTGCCCAGCAGGCTCGCCCCCAGTATCGCCCCCGCCTGCACCCGCGCCGCCAGCACGAACCGTGTCCCGAACCCACGATAGCCACGCAGGTCGAGCGTCAGGCGGGCCCCGTTGTCAGTCGTGCCGAACCCGAGGAACGGCTTGGCCTCAATGTCCAGATAGTGACCCTTGGTGGCGTCGGTCTTGACGTCGCGGCGGTCCCAGGTCACGCCCAGAGGCAGCGACAGCGAACGATACAGGAAATCCTCCGTCACATCGCTGCCATCGGTGAAATCATAGGCAATCCCCGCCCGCGCCGTCAGTTGTTCCGAAAAGAAATGGGTAAAGGAGATCCCGACCGAAAAAGCATCCGCCTCGAAATCATCTTCGTCCAGATGACCAAGGCTGAGCGCCACGGCCGCCGTGGTGTCCGGACCCGGCGTTGCGGGACGCTGCAGCGAGATGTCCAGCTTATAGTCCATGCCACCTTCCTGCACGCCGATGTTGCCGATCTCGCCCGCAATCTCGAACCGCTCGCCGCCCCCGAACAGGTTGCGGTGCAGCCAGCCGCCGGTCAGCGTCAGCCCGTCGAAACTGGCGACTTCGGCCCCGAAAGTGTAGCGCCGCCGCTTGGCCTCGACCACAGAGGCCGTGATGTCCAGCAGGTCAGGCGCGCGGATGGCGTCTGCCTCGGTCAGGGAGACCGAACTGAACACGCCGGTGCGCCGCAGCCGGCTGGCGGCGCGGTCGAGATCGTCGGGGTCGAACACCTCGCCCTCGGGCAGACCGGCGATCTTGCGGATCCGCGCCTCGCGCATCCGCTCTTGTCCTTCGATACCCAGCCGGCCAAAGCGCAGCCGCGGGCCGGGGTTCAGGGCGATATCAGCCGAAAGGGTGCGCGCAGGGTGGTCGGCCACCACGTCCTGGCGCGCGACAACGGCCTTGGCGTGCCCCTGCTGACGCCAGCCGCCAATGCCCGCCTGCACCGATTGCGCGACAAGACCGCTGAGCGCAGGTTTTCCAGGAGTAAAACCTTCGGGCAGGACGGTGCCCCCCGCCTGCGGCGCAATGACCGTCCGGCCGAATGCAAAGCGCGGCCCGGGATCGACCCGCACTTCGATTCGTCCGATCGAGGCGGGCGCATCGAGCGGCGCGATTCCGGCCGCCTCTCGCCCGTCGATCGTCACGTTGATCACGCCCGAATAATGTCCCGCAGCATAGAGCGCCGCCAGCAACCGGCCATATTCGGCCCGTGCATCCGCGAAAAGGTCTTGAGGATCGGTGGTCCTGTCGCGCTCGTCCGTCAAGAGGATCGACGCCGCCCGCAAGGATCGTTCCAGGGCCTTGTCGTCACCCGCCACGGCAAACTCAAGCTGCTCCAGCGCCTGCCCGCCGCCACCCGACAGGCACGCCAGGGCCACCGACAAGGCGATCACAGATACGGATCGGCGGTGCATGATGTTTCCCTCTCGGTAACGACCGATCATCGCCCGCGCGCCACGAAAGGGCAATGCGCCGCAATGCCCTTCGGCGAAAAGCCCGCTGGTGCCCAACCCGAAAACCACTGGAGTTGACCGGTCAAAAGTGGGACAACAACGCGCAGCATCCCCGGAGAGTTCCATGCCGCATGTCGCCGCTGCCGATCGAAATGACCGGATGATCTATCGCCGCTGCGGACGCTCGGGATTGATGCTGCCGGCGATCTCGCTGGGGCTGTGGCACAACTTCGGGCACGACACGCCGGACGACCTCAAACGCGCGATCTGCCGTACGGCGTTCGACCACGGCATCACCCATTTTGACCTGGCCAACAACTATGGCCCGCCACCGGGGTCCGCCGAAGAGGCGTTCGGGCAGATTCTGCGCACCGATCTTGCCGGGCACCGCGACGAAGTGGTGATCTCGTCCAAGGCAGGCTATCACATGTGGCAGGGGCCTTATGGCGAATGGGGCTCACGCAAGTCGCTGATCGCCTCGTGCGACCAAAGCCTAAAGCGGATGGGCGTCGACTATGTCGATATCTTCTATTCGCATCGTTTCGATCCAGAAACGCCGCTGGCCGAGACGATGGGCGCGCTCGACCACATCGTGCGGTCGGGGCGGGCGCTGTATGTCGGGATTTCGTCCTACAATTCGGCCCGCACCCGCGAAGCGGCAGCGATTCTGCAGGACCTCGGGACGCCTTGCCTGATCCATCAGCCCAGCTATTCGATCCTGAACCGCTGGGTCGAAACCGACGGGCTGAAAGCGACGCTGGCGGAACTGGGCATCGGCTCCATCGCCTTTACACCGCTGGCGCAAGGCATCCTGACCGGCAAATACCTGAACGGCATCCCCGAAGGCAGCCGCGCCGCGCAAGGCAAGTCCCTGGACCCCGCCGTGATCACCCCGCGCGCCTTGGCGTCGGTCCGCGCGCTGGACCTGATGGCGCAGGCGCGGGGGCAAAGTCTGGCGCAGATGGCGCTGGCCTGGGTGCTGCGCGATGGCGGCATCACCACAGCCCTGATCGGCGCGTCGCGGCCCGAACAGGTCGCCGACTGCGCCGGGGCGATCGACAATCTCGATTTCACCGCCGACGAACTGGCCCGGATCGACGCGATCTCGGAAGAGAAGGACGTGAACCTTTGGGCGCGGTCGTCGGAAACCGAGTGACCGGGATGGCACGCAGCCTAACCGGCAGACCGCAGCACGCTGGACGTGACATAGTTGCAAGACAGATCGCGCGCCGACAGCGACCACGCCCACGACAGCGGGTTGAACACCATCCCCTTGCGGTCCACCGGATCAAGCCCCGCCCGGCGCAGCAGGTCGTACAACTCGTCGGGCGTGATGAATTTCTTCCAGTCATGCGTGCCGCGCGGCAGCCAGCGCATCACTTGCTCGGCCCCGATGATCGCCATGATGTAAGACTTCGGATTGCGGTTCAGGGTCGAGCAGACCATCAACCCGCCGGGATTCAGAAGCTGCCGGCAAGCGGTCAGATACGCAAGCGGGTCCGAGACATGCTCGACCACTTCCATGTTCAGCACCACGTCGAACCGCTCGCCGGCCGCTGTCAGGTCCTCAGCCGTGGTGTGGCGATAGTCGATGGTCAGGCCCGCGCTTTCGGCGTGCAGGCGCGCGACGGGGATGTTGCGGGGGGCGGCATCCGCCCCCACCACTTCGGCCCCCAGCCGCGCCATCGGTTCCGACAGCAGGCCGCCGCCGCAACCGATGTCCAGCAGGCGCAAGCCCGCGAAAGGCAGCGGTGCCGTCAGATCGCGGTCGAACTCGGCGGCAATCTGGCGGGTGATGTAGTCAAGACGGCACGGGTTCAGCATGTGCAGCGGTTTGAACTTGCCGTCTGGGTTCCACCATTCGGCAGCCATCGCCTCGAACTTGGCAACCTCGACGGGGTCGATCGTGGTCATCGCGCATCCTTCCGGTTTGCCCAGTGGCGGGCCTGCATTCCTGCGGTATATAGGATGTCGATGGATCACAGATCAGGCCAAAAGCGCGCAGTCGAGTATCTTTACCCCGCCGTCGATCCGTTCGATCAACGGGTGATCGACATGGGCGACGGTCACCGGATTTATGTCGAGCAGTGCGGCAACCCGCAGGGCGTGCCGGTTCTGGTGCTGCACGGCGGGCCGGGGGGCGGCTGTTCGCCCGCGATGCGGCGGTATTTCGACCCCGCGATCTTTCGGGTCGTGCTGTTCGATCAGCGCGGTTGCGGCAGGTCGCGGCCGCATGCGAGCGTGACCCACAACACCACCTGGCATCTGGTGGCCGACATCGAAGTGATCCGCGACGCGCTTGAGATCGACGCCTTCATCGTCTTTGGCGGCAGTTGGGGGGCGACGCTGGCGCTGGTCTATGCCATCACCCATCCGGCCCGCGTCACGCACTTGGTGCTGCGCGGGGTGTTCCTGTCGACCAAGGCCGAGCTGGACTGGTTTTATGGCGGCGGGGCAGGAGCATTTTTTCCGGACCTCTGGGCGCGGTTTACCGGCGGAGTGCCCGAGGATGAACGCGGCGACCTGATCGGGGCCTATCACCGGCGGCTGTTTTCCGGCAATCTGCCCGAAGAGACCCGCGCGGCCCGTCTGTGGGCGGCGTGGGAGAATGCGCTGGCTTCGATCCACCATGACGGCAGCGCCATGGGCGAAAGCCCCGCCGAATACGCCCGCGCCTTTGCCCGGCTGGAGAACCACTATTTCCTGAACGCCGGTTTTCTGGACGGCGACGGATGGATCTTGCAGCAACGACCGCGCATCGACCACATCCCGACCGTGATCGTGCAGGGCCGCTATGACATGATCTGCCCGCCCACTTCGTCCTGGGCGCTGGCGCAGGGCTGGGACACCTGCACGGTCCGGCTGATCCCGATGGCGGGGCACGCGCTGTCAGAACCCGGCATATCCGAGGCGCTGGTGGGGGTGATGGACGGGTTGCGCGGGTAGCCCTTGCGTTGGCAGGCGACGACGGATAGAAGCCATGTACAGCGGTTTCAGGGTCCACACCTGAAGCTACCGATCCGCACAACGGGCCGCGCAGGCCCGTTTTTTGTTTTTGGAATATCGCATGGCCGATCTGATCGCCAAAACCGCCATCGACCGCCGCCTGGCGGACATTGTGGCCCCCGTGATCGAGGGGCTGGGGTTCGAACTGGTGCGCCTCCGGCTGATGGGCGGGCGCACCCGGACCTTGCAGATCATGGCCGACCGCCCGGATGGCGGGATCGAGGTCGATGACTGTGCCACGATCTCGACCGCCGTGTCGGCGGTGCTGGATGTCGAAGATCCGGTCGAGCAGAACTATATCCTCGAGGTGTCCTCGCCCGGGATCGACCGGCCGCTGACCCGGCTCAAGGATTTCGACGTCTGGGGCGGTTACGAAGCGCGTCTGGAAACCACCGAACTGATCGACGGCCGCCGCCGCTTCAAGGGCGATCTGCGCGGCACCGAGGGCGACGAAGTGTTGATCGAAATCGAGGAAGCCGGGGAAAAGGTCACCATCGGCCTGAAATTCGACTGGTTGTGCGAGGCCAAGCTGATTCTGACCGATGACCTGATCGCCGAGATGCTGCGGCAGCGCAAGGCCAGCGGCGTGATCGACGAAACGCAGTTCGACGACATCGAAACCTCCGAAGCGGACGAACCGGACGAGCCGGACACCCCGCCCACCCACCACTGACCGGGAGCACTCTATGGCCATCATGTCTGCCAACCAGCTGGAACTGCTGCAAACCGCCGAGGCTGTCGCGCGGGAAAAGATGATCGACCCCGAGCTTGTCATCCAGGCCATGGAAGACAGCCTCGCCCGCGCCGCCAAGTCGCGCTACGGCGCGGACATGGATATCCGGGTGAAGATCGACCGCAAGACCGGCCGCGCCACCTTTGCCCGCATTCGGACCGTGGTCGAGGATGACGCGGTAGAGAATCATCATGCGCAACTGACGGTGGAACAGGCGCGCGCGCATCTTGCCGAACCGAAACCGGGCGACGAGGTGATCGACGAGGTGCCCCCCGTCGATCTGGGCCGGATTGCCGCGCAGTCGGCCAAGCAGGTGATCCTGCAAAAGGTGCGCGAGGCGGAGCGGGACCGGCAGTTCGAGGAGTTCAAGGACCGCAAGGGCACGATCATCAACGGTCAGGTCAAGCGCGAGGAATACGGCAACATCATCGTCGATATCGGGCGTGGCGAGGCGATTCTGCGCCGCAACGAAAAGATCGGGCGCGAGGCCTACCGCCCCAACGACCGCATCCGGGCCTATATCAAGGATGTCCGCCGCGAGGCGCGTGGCCCGCAAGTGTTCCTGTCGCGCACCGATCCGCAGTTCATGGCCGAGTTGTTCAAGATGGAAGTGCCCGAGATCTATGACGGCATCATCGAGATCAAGGCCGTGGCGCGCGATCCCGGGTCCCGCGCCAAGATCGCGGTGATCTCTTATGACAACTCGATTGATCCCGTGGGGGCTTGCGTCGGCATGCGCGGCAGCCGGGTGCAGGCAGTCGTCAACGAGTTGCAGGGCGAAAAGATCGACATCATCCCGTGGAATCAGGATCAGGCGACGTTCCTCGTGAACGCCCTGCAGCCTGCCGAGGTCAGCAAGGTGGTGATCGACGAAGAAGCAGGCAAGATCGTGGTGGTCGTGCCGGACGAGCAGTTGTCCCTCGCCATCGGGCGGCGCGGGCAGAATGTGCGCCTTGCCAGCCAGTTGACCGGCCTCGATATCGACATCATGACCGAATCGGACGAATCCGCCCGTCGTCAGGCAGAATTCACCGAGCGCACCCAACTGTTCGTCGACACGCTGGATATCGACGAGATGATGGCGCAACTGCTGGTCTCCGAAGGCTTTACCAACCTTGAAGAGGTCGCTTACGTCGAACTGGACGAGTTGTTGTCGATCGACGGGTTCGACGAAGGCACCGCAGGCGAGTTGCAGGCCCGCGCGCGGGACTATCTGGAGGCGGCCAACATCAAGGCGATGGAGAACGCCCGTGCGTTGGGGGTCGAGGACTCTCTCGTAGAGTTCGAAGGCCTGACGCCGCAGATGCTCGAGGCCCTGGCGCTGGACGGCATCAAGACGCTGGAGGATTTCGCAACCTGTGCCGACTGGGAACTGGCGGGCGGCTGGACGACGGTGAACGGCGCGCGGGTCAAGGATGAAGGCGTGCTGGAAAAGTTCGACATGTCGCTGGAGGAGGCGCAACTTCTGGTGATGACCGCGCGGGTCATGCTGGGCTGGGTCGATCCGGCCGAACTGCCCGGAGCGCAGGTGCCCGCAGACGCGGAGGCCGAGGTGTAACCTCGGGCCCCCTTTGACGCGCGGCGGCAGGGACGAGCAACAGGACGACCCCGAACGCCGCTGCATTGTCACCGGTGACAGCGGGTCCAAATCCGGATTGATCCGGTTTTGCGTCGGGCCCGAGGCCCAGGTTGTGCCCGACATTCTGGGCCGACTGCCGGGGCGGGGGTTCTATGTCTCGGCTGACCGCGCCGCCTTGACCAGGGCCGCGGCGAAAGGCCTGTTCAGCCGCGCCGCGCGACAGCCGGTCAAGGTGCCTGACGGATTGGTGGACACGGTCGAGTTTCTGCTGGTCCGCCGGGTGACCGACCTGATCTCGATGGCACGCAAGGCGAACGGCGCGGTGATGGGCTATGAGAAGGTCAAGGACTGGCTGGCCAAGGACAGGGTTGCGGTGCTGGTGCAGGCGTCGGACGGCTCGGAACGCGGCAAGACCACCTTGCGCGCGCCGGACGGGCCGGACCGCCTGATCACCTGTCTGACTGCTGCGGAAATGGGTTTGTCCTTTGGCCGCGAACGTGCGATACACGCCGCGCTTGCCGCTGGTGGACTCACATCGCGTGTTGTAGAGGAAGCGGCAAGGCTCGCCGGACTCCGTCAAGGGGTCGTCGGGCAATCGGGCGGCGAGACCGCCAAAAAGGATACGAAAGACGCATGAGCGATTTTGACGGCAAGAAACCCCTCGGCTTGGGTGGCGCCCCCCGTTCCGGACAGGTGAAGCAAAGCTTCAGCCATGGCCGGACGAAAAGCGTGCTGGTTGAAACCAAGCGCAAGCGGGTCGTGGTGCCGACCAAGCCGGGCACACCCGGACCCTCGGTCAGCGGGGCGCCGTCGCATCTGGGCGATCCGTCGAAACGGCCGGCCGGGATTTCCGACGCCGAGATGGAACGCCGGCTGGCCGCCCTGCGGGCCGCCAAGGCGCGTGAGCTGGAAGACGCGGCCAAGCGTGCGGTAGACGACAAGCTGCGCGAAGAGGAGCGTCAGCGCAAGCGCGACGAGGCCGAAGCCCGCGACCGAGAAGAGCGCGAGCGCGAGGCGGCCGCCAAGGCAAAGCTGGTGGAAGAGGCCCGCGCCCGCGCCGAGGCCGAGATCAAGGCACAGCGCGAACAGGACGCCCTGAGGCCGGCCCCCGCGCCGCGTTCGACCACGGCTGCGCCAAAGCCCGCGACCGCTGCCGATGCCGATGCCGCCCGTGGCCCGGCCGGCGCCAAGCCCGGACTGCCCACCCCGCGCAAGACCGACCGCGACCGCGACGACCGTGGCACCGACCGTGGCGTAAAGGCCAAGGCCGATGAAGGCCGCCGCACCGGCAAACTGACCCTGAACGACGCACTTGCAGGCGAAGGCGGGCGCACCCGGTCCCTGGCCGCCATGAAGCGCAAGCAGGAAAAGGCGCGGCAAAAGGCCATGGGCTTTTCCAAGCCCGAAAAGCAGGCCCGCGACGTGCAACTGCCGGAAACCATCGTGGTGCAGGAACTGGCGAACCGGATGGCCGAGCGTGCCGCCGACGTCGTCAAGAGCTTGATGAAGATGGGCATGATGGTCACGATGAACGAGGCCATCGACGCGGACACTGCGGAACTCGTGATCGAAGAGTTCGGCCACAAGGCTGTGCGCGTGTCGGATGCCGATGTGGAACAGGTGATCGATCAGGTCAAGGACATCGACAGCGCCCTGATGATCCGCCCGCCGATCATCACCATCATGGGCCATGTCGACCACGGCAAGACCTCGCTGCTGGATGCGATCCGGCATGCCAATGTCGTCTCGGGCGAGGCGGGCGGCATCACGCAGCACATCGGTGCGTATCAGGTGACGACCGACAAGGGCGCCAAGCTGACGTTCCTTGACACGCCCGGCCACGCCGCATTCACCTCGATGCGGGCGCGCGGCGCACAGGTGACCGATATCGTGGTGCTGGTGGTGGCGGCCGACGATGCCGTCATGCCGCAGACGATCGAGGCGATTGCCCATGCCAGGGCGGCAAAGGTGCCGATGATCGTGGCGATCAACAAGATCGACAAGTACGACGCGAACCCGACCAAGGTGCGCACCGATCTGTTGCAGCACGAGGTCGTTGTCGAGGCGATGTCGGGCGAGGTGCAGGACGTCGAGGTGTCGGCCAAGACCGGGCAGGGGCTCGATACCCTGCTGGAGGCGATTGCGTTGCAGGCCGAGATCCTCGAACTGCGCGCCAACCCGAACCGCGCGGCGTCCGGGGCGGTGATCGAGGCCAAGCTGGATGTCGGGCGCGGACCGGTCGCCACTGTGCTGGTGCAGAACGGCACCCTGCGGCGTGGCGACATCTTTGTGGTGGGCGAGCAGTGGGGCAAGGTCCGGGCGCTGATCAACGACAAGGGCGACCGGATCGACGAGGCCGGGCCTTCGGTGCCGGTCGAGGTTCTGGGCCTGTCGGGCACGCCGTCGGCGGGCGATACGCTGAATGTGGTGGAAACCGAAGCGCAGGCGCGAGAGATCGCGTCGTACCGCGAAAAGACCACCAAGGACAAACGCGCGGCGATCGGTGCCGCGACCACTCTGGAACAGTTGATGGCCAAGGCCAAGGCCGATCAGTCCGTCGCCGAACTGCCGGTTCTGGTCAAGGCCGATGTGCAGGGCTCTGCCGAAGCCATCGTGCAAGCTTTGGAAAAGGTTGGAAACGACGAGGTCCGCGTCCGGGTTCTGAACTCGGGCGTCGGCGCGATCACCGACTCGGATGTGGGTCTGGCCGAGGCGAGCAACGCGCCGATCATCGGCTTCAACGTCCGTGCCAATGCCTCGGCCCGCACGTCGGCGCATCAGAAGGGCGTCGAGATCCGCTATTACTCGGTGATCTACGATCTGGTCGATGACATCAAGGCTGCCGCTTCGGGCCTTCTCAAGGCCGAGATTCGCGAAACCTTCATCGGGTATGCGACGATCAAGGAAGTGTTCAAGGTGACCGGCGTCGGCATGGTGGCCGGCTGCCTTGTCACCGAAGGCATCGCGCGCCGGTCTGCCGGAGTGCGCCTGCTGCGCGACAACGTGGTGATCCACGAAGGCACCCTGAAAACGCTCAAACGCTTCAAGGACGAGGTCAAGGACGTGATCTCGGGCCAGGAATGCGGCATGGGGTTCGAGCGCTATGAGGACATCCGTCCCGGTGATGTCATCGAGATTTTCGAGCGCGAGGAAATTCAGCGCAGGCTGGCCTGATCGTTGCATGTCAAGCAGAAGGCCGGGCTACCTTCCCGGCCGTCTGCCGTGCACCGGTCTGATGTCAGGAGGTGCGCAGAGCCGCTACCGGAAAGCCCACAAAGGTTTTCTCATCGACTTTCACCACGATCTTGCCATCGGCAAGCTGTGCAACCTGCAGGCCTTGAACCGACACACAGCTTCCCAAAGAAATCGTTCGCAGCATAGATCACCCCCCAATCATCCTTGCCAGATGAACATATCGTGAAACTGCGACAAGACTACCTCAATTTTGCCACAATTAGCGAAAATGCGGGAACCGGATTCGGTGCGGCTTACAGCCAGTCGCGCAAGGCGGCGATCAGCGGCAGATCGGCGGGCGGCATCGGATATTCGTTCATCTCCTGCGGGCGCACCCACGCGAGCGCCTGCCCCTCGCGCCCCTGCGGCGCGCCTGTCCAGCGGCGGCAGGCAAACAACGGCATCAGCAGGTGAAAGCCATCATACCCGTGGCTGGCAAAGGTCAGCGGGGCGAGGCAGCTTTTCTGTGTACCGATCCCCAATTCTTCGCGGACCTCGCGGATCAGCGCGGCCTCGGGCGTCTCGCCGGCTTCGACCTTGCCGCCGGGAAACTCCCACATGCCTGCGAGCATCCTTCCAGGCGGTCTTTGGGCCAGCAGCACCCGGCCGTCCGGATCGACCAGGGCGATCGCGACGACCAGAACCAGCCTCAAGAGCGATAATCCGCGTTGATCTCGATATATCGGGCCGTCAGATCGCAGGTCCAGACCGATCGTGCTGCCTTGCCCAGCCCCAGATCGATGCCGATCACCAGTTCGGCCTGTTTCATATAGGCCGCCCCGTCCTCTTCCCGGTAGTCAGGGCTGCGCCAGCCGTCGCGTGCCACAATCAGGTCGCCAAACCGTATGGTCAGCCGGTCGCGGTCGGCCTCCGCCCCGGATTTGCCGACTGCGGCCACGATGCGCCCCCAGTTCGGGTCCTCGCCCGCGATCGCCGTCTTGACCAGCGGCGAGTTGGCCACCGCAAATGCGACCTTCGCCGCATCGCCGTCACTTGCCGCACCGGTCACGCGAACCTCGACGAATTTGGTGGCGCCTTCGCCGTCGCGGACCACCTGGTGCGCGAGGCTGGTCATCACCCCGCGCAGCGCGGCCTCGAACGTCTTGGCGACCGCGCCCTTGACCTCAACCGCTGCCGACTGGCCGGTCGCTGCCAGCAATACGGTGTCCGATGTCGAGGTGTCGCTGTCGACCGTGATCGAGTTGAAGGTTGGCCCGACCGCGCGCGACACCATCTTTTGCAGGTTTGTCGTGGTGATCTTTGCGTCGGTGAACAGATAGACCAGCATCGTCGCCATGTCGGGCGCGATCATGCCCGACCCCTTGGCAATCCCGGCGATGAGGATGTCGCCACCCTCTCCCTGCACCGTGGCGCAGGCTCCTTTGGGGAAGGTGTCGGTAGTCATCATCGCCTCAGCCGCCATCGCGATGGCCTCTTCGGACAGACCTGCCACAAGGGCCCCGATCCTTGCCGTGATCTTGCTGTGGGGCAACGGCTCGCCGATCACTCCGGTCGAGGACGAATAAACCCGCTCGACCGGCAAACCCAGGGCCTGCGCCACTCCGCCCGTCACCGCCGCCACGGCCGCGTCGCCGACCGCGCCGGTAAAGGCATTGGAATTGCCCGAGTTGACCACGATTGCAGCCCCGGTGCCGGGCGCGACATTCATAGCCAGCTTGGCCTGGCAGTCGCGGACGCAGGCCGACCGGGTGGCCGACCGGGTGAACACTCCCGCCAGCGTGGTCCCGGGGGCGAGATGGACCAGCATGACATCGCGGCGGTTGGCATAGCGCACCCCCGCCTCGACGGCCGCAAACGCCACGCCTGCAATGCGGGGCAGAGCGGGAAAACTGGCCGGGGCCAGTGGCGAGACCGGTTTGGCAGGCTTTCCGACCTTGGCTGGCTTGGCCCCGAATTCGGCGCGCAACATCTTGAGTTGCTTTTTCAGGACCTTCGCCTCGGCCTTCCAATCGGTTTTCGCCATGATTCCCCGTCCCTCAAACGTTTTTTATTTGTCCAGCAAGGTTTCATCACGCAGCAGGGCCGGGTCAATCCCGATCCCGGATTTCTCGATCTTTGCGGCCCCGGTGAGGGTCTTGATGTGGTCTTCGACCGCTTTGGCCTCGATTTCCGCGGCGAGGTCGTCGCGCATGTCGTCCAGCGAGGGCACCATTGCCAGCCGGGTTTCGTTCAGCCTGATCAGATGCCAGCCGAAATCGGTCTTGACCGGACCCTTGACCTCGCCGGGCTTCATCGTGAGAACAGCCTCTTCAAACGGCATGACCATCATGCCGATCCCGAACCATCCCAGATCGCCCCCGCTCTGCGCGGCCCCGTCAGACGAATGTTTGCGGGCCAGATCGCCAAAATCGGCGCCTGCGTCGATCTCTGCCTTCAAGGCGAGTGCCTTTTCCTCGGTGTCCACCAGAATATGCGCGGCCGAATATTCGGTCTGCGGCGCGGCCACCTGAAACCGCGCGTCATAGGCGGCCTGCAAGGCGGTATCGGTCACCGCCGCCTCGACCACCGCTTTCAGAGCTACCCCCGACAGATAGCCCCGGGTGTCGTTCTGGACGGCCAGCGCGTCGCGCCTGGTTACCGGGCTCAGCGATTGCATCAACGCCTCCTGCTGCACCAGTTGTTCAAGGATGCCGTTGAAGAGCACATCGTCGGCCAACGCCTGATACTGCTCTGGCAGCCGGCTGCGCAGCACGATCATGTGGCCCAGCGTGATTTCGGTGCCATTCACCGAGGCGACCACCGTATCGGCCCCCGCATTCTGCGCCACAGCCGGGCCGGTCAGCGCCGCCATCATGACCCCTGCCGCAAAAAACCTGCCGAGTTTCGCCATATCACCCACTCCTGAACGGACCGCACCGCGCTCTGCGTTGACTATGCCATGCCGCTCCCCTACATCGCAGCAGTCATGTGCGACGGGGTCAGCCGACCTTGCGGTCCTTCTAGGCAAGGCGGTGAGGGCGGGCAAGGCCCGCGCCCCACACGATGATGTCAGCAACGGACGGATCGGGAAGAACATGCTTGGTTTCGGGGCGCTGACGCGCAAGGTTTTCGGCACACCGAACGACCGAAAGGTCAAATCGGTGCGCCCGCTGGTGGCCCGCATCAACGCGATGGAACCGGAATATGCCGCCCTGACCGACGATGGCATCAAGGCCAAGACCGCCGAGTTTCAAAAGCGCGTGCAAGAGGGCGGCGAAAGCCTTGACGCGCTGTTGCCCGAGGCGTTTGCGAACTGCCGCGAGGCTGGCAAGCGGGCGATCGGCTTGCGGGCGTTCGACGTGCAGTTGAAGGGCGGGATTTTCCTGCATCAGGGCAACATCGCCGAGATGAAAACCGGCGAGGGCAAGACGCTGGTGGCCACCTTGCCGGCCTATCTGAACGCCCTTGCCGGCAAAGGGGTGCATATCGTCACCGTCAACGACTATCTCGTGCGTCGCGATGCCGACTGGATGGGCAAGATCTATACCGCTTTGGGCATGACCACCGGCGTGGTCGTGCCCTATCAGCCGGATGCCGAAAAGCGCGCGGCCTACCGCGCCGACATCACCTATGCGACCAACAACGAACTCGGCTTCGATTATCTGCGCGACAACATGAAGGGCGCGATCGAAGACATGGCACAGCGCGGCCACTTCTTTGCCATCGTGGACGAGGTCGACAGCATTCTGGTGGACGAGGCCCGCACGCCGCTGATCATCTCGGGTCCCAGCCAGGACCGCAGCGATCTGTATCAGAAGGTCGACCTGCTGATCCCGGAACTGACCGATGCGCATTTCAAACTGGACGAGAAAACCCGCAACGTCACCTATACCGAAGACGGCAACGAGTTCATCGAACAGCGCCTGCTGGCGGCGGGCATTCTGCCGGACGGCCAGTCGCTGTATGACCCCGAAAGCACCACCATCGTCCACCACGTCACGCAGGCGCTCAGGGCGCACAAGCTGTTCACCCGCGATCAGCAATACATCGTGCGCGACAACGAGGTGATGCTGATCGACGAATTCACCGGGCGCATGATGCGCGGGCGGCGCCTGTCCGACGGGTTGCATCAGGCGATCGAGGCCAAGGAACAAGTGGCGATCCAGCCCGAGAACGTGACGCTCGCCTCGGTGACCTTCCAGAACTACTTCCGGCTGTATGAAAAGCTGGCGGGCATGACCGGCACCGCGGCGACCGAGGCCGAGGAGTTCATGGAGATCTACAAGCTGGGCGTGGTCGAAGTGCCCACGAACCGCCCGGTGTCCCGCCGCGATGAACACGACGCGGTCTATCGCACCACCCGCGAAAAGTACGAGGGCATCGTTGCCACGATCAAGGAGGCAACCGCCAAGGGGCAGCCGATTCTGGTCGGCACGACCTCGATCGAGAAATCCGAAAACCTGTCGGCCCTGCTGAAGGCGGCCGATATCCCGCACAACGTGCTGAACGCGCGGCAGCACGAGCAGGAGGCGCAGATCGTCGCCGACGCGGGCAAGCTGGGGGCGGTGACCATCGCCACCAACATGGCCGGGCGCGGCACGGATATCAAACTTGGCGGCAACGTCGAATTCAAGGTGATGGAAGCGATCACCGCCGACCCGGATCTCAACCCCGACGCGGTGCGCGCCCGGGTCGAGGCCGACCACAAGGCAGATGAAGAAGCGGTCAAGGCCGCCGGCGGCCTGTTCGTTCTGGGCACCGAACGGCATGAAAGCCGCCGAATCGACAACCAGTTGCGCGGGCGTTCCGGCCGGCAGGGTGACCCGGGGCGGTCGTCGTTCTTTCTGTCGCTGGAAGATGACCTGATGCGGATTTTCGGGTCCGAACGGCTGGATAAGGTGCTGTCGGGGCTGGGGATGAAGGAAGGCGAGGCGATCGTTCACCCTTGGGTCAACAAGAGTCTCGAGCGGGCGCAAGCCAAGGTCGAGGGCCGCAACTTCGACATTCGCAAGCAATTGCTGAAGTTCGACGACGTGATGAACGATCAGCGCAAGGCGATCTTCGGCCAGCGGCTGGAAATCATGGAAGCCGGGGATCTGACCGAAATTGCCGACGACATGCGGCATCAGGTCGTCGAGGATCTGGTGGATGCCTATCTGCCGCCCAAGACCTATGCCGACCAGTGGAATGCTCCGGGTCTTTATGCCGCCGCGATCGAAAAGCTGGGGCTCGATGTGCCGGTGATCGCCTGGGCCCAGGAGGAGGGCGTCGATCAGGCGGAGATCCGCGCCCGACTGATCGAGGCGTCCGACAAGCTGATGGCTGAAAAGCTGGCAGCCTTTGGTCCGGAAAACATGCGCAACATCGAAAAGCAGGTCCTGCTGCAAACCATCGACGGCAAATGGCGCGATCATCTGTTGCGACTGGAACATCTGCGATTGGTCGTGGGGTTCCGGGGCTATGCGCAACGCGATCCGCTGAACGAATACAAGACCGAAGGCTTTACCCTGTTCGAGAACATGCTGAACACCCTGCGGCAGGACGTGACGCAGAAGTTGGCCTCGATCCGCCCGATTACCGAGGACGAACAGCGCGCGATGCTGACGCAGGTGCTGGCGCAGCAGGCGCGCCCGGTGCCGGTCGAACTTTCCGCGCCGGTCGCCGCCCCGTTGCCGACAATGTCGCCCGAAGTGGCAGGTGCGGCAACCGTCGCAGTGCCAGTTGCAGGAACCTCTGCCGCCCGGCCGGGCTTTGACGCGGCCAACCCCGCCACCTGGGGCAATCCGGGCCGCAATGACGCCTGCCCCTGCGGGTCGGGCGACAAGTTCAAGTATTGTCACGGCAGGCTTGTCTGACCGAGCGGGATTGTGGCCGGAAGCGGACTATTCGCCACAAGGATTGCCGGTGTGCTGGAAACATTCCCTGCTTTGGTCATCCTTTGGCCCGGTTTGCCACCTAGCCTGATCTCCGTTCCCGCATGGTGGAGATCAAGATGCCGTTCGACCCCCGCAAGTTCGACTTCAGCAGATTCGTTCCCCGCGCCCTCGCCAGGCCGTCGTTCAGCCTGGCGCGACTGGGCGTTTCCAAGCTGAAGGCGCGCAATGTGGGCCGGGTGTTTGCGGTGGTCGCCGTGGCGCTCGCGGCAGGACATCTGGTGCAGACGATGGCCGCGCCGCCGGCGGCCGCACCGCAGCAGGCGGCCGGAACGCTGCCGAAACCCGCTGCAGTGGTGCAACTCGCCGCTACGACGGACGAGGCCCCCGTTGCGCCCGTTCCGGCCCCCCTGCCGCCCGTCGCCCTGAGCCTCGCGGCGCCGCCTCCCGCGCCGCCCGCCGCAGTGCCGTCTGTCGCAGTGCCGTCTGTCGCAGTGCCGTCTGTCGCCGCAGCGTTTGTTGTCGTGCCGTCTGTCGCCGCGCCATCTGTCGCCGCGCCATCTGTTGCAGCGCCGTCTGTCGCTGCCTCCGATCCCTGCGCCGTGACGCTCGACCTTGCAGCCGACCCCGGTGCGATGATCGGCCTGACGTTGCTGGCGCCCTGTGCCCCCTCGGCGCGGATCGTTCTGCGGCACGCAGGCCTCGCTGTCACCGCGCAGACCACCACCAGCGGGTCGCTGTTTCTCGCGCTGCCCGCCCTCGAAACCGATGCCAATGTCGAGGTCATGTTCCCAGGCGGCAAGACGGTCGGGGCCGCGGTACGGGTTGCCGACCTTGGTGCTGCCCGCCGTTTTGTCGTGCAGTGGCAGGCCGATGACGCGTTCCAGCTTTTCGGTCACGAACCGGATCGCGTGGTGTCTGCGGCAAATCCCGGCTTTCCGCCCTATGCCAGCCTGCCCGCCACCGGAGGGTTTCTGACCCGCCTCGGTGATCCGTCCGCTGCCCTGCCGCTGTTCGCCGAGGTTTATACCCTGCCGGCCAACGGGACTGCCGATGTGGTGGTCGAAGCCGCGGTGACCGCCGCCACCTGCGGGCGTGAACTGATCGCCGAAACGCTGTCGTCGGTCGCAGGATCGGTCATCCGCACCGACCTGACCGTCGCCATGCCCGATTGCAGCGCTGTCGGCGACTTTCTGGTGTTGAATAATCTGGCTCCTGACCTGACACTTGCGGCGGCGAACTAGGTCAGCCGAACCAGGGTCAGGCGGGAGCACATGCGATCATTTCGGTGCGCGGCGATGTTCGCCGCGCTTCTTGCTGCTTTGCCTGCAGCGGCGCAGGATGTCACGCTGACCTCGCGCGACGGCACGCTGGCGCTGTCGGGCACCTTGCAGGGCTATGACGGCGAGCTTTACCGGATCGCCACGACTTACGGCCTGTTGACGGTCGACGGGCAGGGGGTGATCTGCGATGGCCCGGCCTGCCCCGACCTGACCGCCCCCAAAGCGGTGATCCGGCTGGTGGGGGCCGCCGATGCCGGGGCCAGCCTGCTGCCGCCGCTGATCGCGGCGTTTGCCTCGTCACGGGGGCTGGACTATGACTTGCCCGAGGTGGGGCCGATCCTGATCACTGACCCCGCGACCGGCAAGGTTTTGGCCGAATTCAGCTTTCGTCCGATGATCGCCGATTTGGCCGTGGCCGAGGCGCGGGCGGGCCGGGCCGAGCTGATCCTCGCCGCCGTCCCGCAGCCCGGGTTTGGCACCCGTGCACTGGCGCTGGATGCGCTGATCCCGATCGTGGCGCTCGACAATCCGCTGCCGCGCCTGTCAACCGGTGACCTCGCCCGGGCGCTGTCGGGCGAGGTGACCAACTGGGCCATGATCGGCGGGCCCGACATGCCGCTGGTCCTGCACGCGCTGCCCCCCGACAGCGACCTGCAACAAGCCCTGTCGGCGCGGCTCGGGCGCGAGATTGCCGCCGCAGCAATCCACCCCGACCTCGCGACGCTGGCCGCTTCCGTGGCGCGCGACCCGTTCGCGCTGGCCGTGACGGGCCGCGCCAGTGCCGCAGCCGCCCGCGCGCTGCCGCTGACCGACAGTTGCGGCTTTCCCCTGCTGCCGACCGCCCTGTCGGTCAAGGCCGAGGATTACCCGCTGGCCCTGCCGATCTACCTGCTGACGCCGCGCCGCCGCCTGCCCTTGGTCGCGCGCGAGTTTCTGGAGTTTCTGGGCAGCCCGCAGGCCGGGGCCGCCGTGGCGGCTGCAGGCTATGTCGACCGGCGGCCCGAACGCCAGCCGATGACCGCCGACGGTCTGCGCCTGATCAACGCGATCAAGGGGGCAGGGGGGGAAACCACCCTGGCCGATCTGCAGCGGCTGGCGGGCGTGATGGACGGGGCCGACCGGCTGTCGCTGACCTTTCGGTTTCAGGACGGATCGAGCGCGCTCGATGCCCACAGCCGCGACAATCTGACCGACCTCGCCCGGATGATCGAAGCCGGGATGTTCCGCGATCAGGCGCTGATCCTTGCCGGGTTTTCCGATGGGTCGGGGACGGCGGCGACCAATCTCGATCTGTCGGCGACCCGGGCGCGGGCAGTGCTGGCCGCACTTGTGGTGGCGGCACCTGACCTTGCTTCCGCGCAACTGCCCGTGGTGCAGGCCTTTGGCGAGGCGTTGCCGATGGCCTGCGACACCACGACAGCCGGAAGGCGGCTGAACCGGCGGGTCGAGTTGTGGCTGAAGCCGGCCTTCGGCAGCCCCGCCCCCGCTGGCAGCCTTTTGCCGTAACGCGTTGCGCAGCGGTGCGGCAGCTAAAGATAGCCCTTTGCCCGGAACGACAGTTCGCGCGATTTGCCGATGATCAGATGGTCATGCAGGGTGATCCCCAGCACGGTCGCCGCATCCTGCACCTGCGCGGTCATCGCAATGTCCGCGTCCGACGGCGTGGGATCGCCGGAGGGGTGATTGTGCACCAGAATAAGCGCGCTGGCGTTCAGTTCCAGCGCGCGTTTGACCACTTCGCGCGGGTAGACCGGCACGTGATCGACGGTACCGCGCGCCTGTTCCTCGTCCGCGATCAGCACGTTCTTGCGGTCCAGAAACAGGATGCGGAACTGCTCGGTCTCGCGGTGCGCCATCGCGGTGTGGCAATAGTCGAGCAGGGCATCCCAGCTTGACAGGACAGCCCGGTTCATCACCCGCCCGCGCATCAGGCGCTGTGCGGCCGCCTCGACGATCTTCAACTCCTGCACCACAGCCTCGCCCACCCCCTTGACCGCCAGCAGGCGCGAGGGTGCCGCTGACACCACCCGGTTGAAATCGCCGAACGTGTCGAGCAGCAGACGCGCCAGCGGCTTGACATCCATCCGCGGAATGGCGCGGAACAGCACCAGTTCCAGCACTTCGTAGTCGGGCATCGCCGCTGCCCCGCCGTCGATGAACCGGGTGCGCAGGCGTTTGCGATGATCGGCGATGTAGGAGGGCAGCTTGGCCGCTCCGGGGGCCAACGCCTCGTCCTCGTCGCCCTGCGGGGCGAACAGCGGCAGCGCCTGTTCGTGAAAGCCCTGTGTCATGCGGCGAAAGTGGCAGGACTTGGTAAAGAAAACCCTAACGGCCGAGGTAGGCACGCAAGGCGGCGGGCGGGTCGGCAAACAGTGCGGTCGTGGCCACCGGAGCGGCTGCGACCCCGGCATCGACCAGCACCGTCAGATCGGCAAACCGCTGCGCATCCGTCGGGTCGTGGGTCACCATCAGAACGACAGCGCCCGCCGCCACCTCGCCCACCAGCCCCAGAAGATCAGCCTTGACGCCGGGGCCAAGGGCGGCAAACGGCTCGTCCAGCAGCACAACCGGGCGGTCCTGCAACAGCACCCGCCCCAGCGCCGCCCGCCCGGCCTGCCCGCCGGATACTTCGGCCGGGCGGCGGTCGCCAAGGCCTGCCAGCCCCAGACGCCCCAGCACCCCGGCCACCCGGTCGCGCTGCGTTGCGGTCAACCGCAGCGAGGGCACCAGCGCCAACCCCAGATTCTGGGCGAGCGTCAGGTGCGGAAACAGGTTCTGGTCCTGAAACAGCATCGCCACCGGCCGCGACGCGGGGCCAAGCGGCGCCAGATCGCGCGCCTGCCACAGCACACGTCCCGCCACCACGGGCAGAAACCCCGCGACGGCCAGCAGCAAGGTCGATTTCCCCGCCCCCGATGGCCCGATCAGTGCGACTTTCGCTCCCGCAGGCACGGCCCAGTCGGCGCGCACGGCAAAGTCCCCCTGTCCGATCTGAACCCCGTCAAGCTGCAGCATGCCGACCCCACCGATCGCACAGCCAGAACATGCCAAATCCCAAAGCCACCAGCACCAGCGCCGCCGCCGCCGCCTGCTCGACCCGGTAGGCGCCCAGCAACCGCTGCACCATCAGGGGCAGCGTCGCCGCCCCGTCGCCCGCAAAAAGCGCAATCACCCCCAGATCGCCCACCGACAGCGCCGCCGCCAATCCGGCCGCAAAGCCAAGCGGCCGGCGCAACCGCGGCAGCACGACCACGCGCAGTCCCGCCCAGCCCCGAAGCCCCAACGCCGCCTGCAATCGTCCATAGTCGCGTGCTACTGCCTGCGCCTCGGGCAGGATCACGCGAAAGGCGAAGGGCAACGCGAGGGCCGCGTTGACCAAGGCGGTCACCGGCAGCGCCACGACCTCGAGCTGCACCACGGGCTGCAGGCCCAGCAAAAGACCCGTCCCCAGCACCAGACCGGAAACCGCCATCGGCAGCATCGCGGCCGCCTCGGCCAAACGCGATCCCCGGGCCGCGGCCAGCGCCAGCGCCAGTGCCCCGGTCACGGCCAGCGTCGCCGCAACGACCCCCACCCCGGCAGACCGCAGCGCCGCCGCCCCTATCGACCATGGCAGATCGGCCAGTCCCGGCATGCCGTTCACCCCCACCGCCAGCAGCGGCAACAGCAGAAATCCCGCTGCCAGGCCGATCACCACCCCGTCCGCTCCGCGCCGCCATCCACCCGGCGCGATGCGGTCGCTGGCCCGGTCCAACCCGGTACCAGACCCCGCAGGCACCGTCACCCGGACCGCGAGCGCTACTGCCGCCGCGCACAAGGCGACCTGAACCAGCGCAAGCATCGCCGCGCCTCCCAGATCGAAGTCGAACAGCAGCGCCTGATAGATCGCCAACTCGACCGTCGTGGCGCCCGGCCCGCCGCCAAGGGACAGCGCCACGGCAAAGCTCGACAGGCAGATCAGAAAGATCACCAGCACAGCCCCCGGCAGCACCGCACGCAGCATCGGAACCTCCAGATGGCGCGCAACAGCCATCGGTCCGAACCCCAAGGCCTGCGCGAGCCGGAACCGTTCGGCCGGGATGGCCTGCCAGCCGCCCAGAAGAAGCCGGATGGCCAAAGGCAGGTTCAGAAAGACATGCGCCAATACGACGCCTTGCAGGCCGAACAGGCTGACCGGCGGCAGGCCCAACAGCCCCAACCCCTGATTGACCGGCCCCGCGCGCCCAAAGACCGCCAGCAGGGCCAGCACGGCCACCACGCCCGGCAGCAGAAACGGCGCACCCATCAGCCGGATCAAGGCTGCCCGGCCCGCAAACTGCCGCCGCGCCAGCGCCCGCGCCGCCGGCACCGCCAGCGCGCAGGACACCCCCGCCGACAGAGCCGCCTGCAACACCGTAAAGCGCACCGCCGCCCAGTCGGCCGGGTCGAGCCCCCAGTGTTCGGCCCGCAGCGCCACCAGCCCGACCGGCCCGAGCACCAGCCCCGCGAGCCCCATGGCCACGATCCCGGCGAGCGGGCCTAGCGGGCGAGTGCGGCTTGCCATTCGGCGATCCCCGGGCCGCGCGCCGCTTCGGCCTCGGATGGCGACATCAGCAGGGATGTTTGCGGGCGGATCAGAGTGGCAAACCCTTCGGGCAATCCGGCGGCGGGGGTTTGTGCGGGATACATCCAGTTGGTCGTGGGCAACACCGTTTGAGCCGCCTCGGAGCCGAGATAGCCCAGGAAGGCCGCGGCAAGGTCTGGCTGTTCCGATCCGGCCAGCATGCCCGCCACCTCGACTTGCAGATAATGCCCCTCGGTGAACAGCGCGGCGGTCTTGCTGTCATCGCCTTCCGCGATAAGATGATAGGCGGGCGAAGTGGTGTAGGACAGAACCATATCCGCCTCGCCCGCCAGAAACATCCCGTAGGCCTCGGTCCAGCCCGGTGTCACCGTCACGATGTTGTCGGCCAGCCCGGCCCAGATCTCGGACGCGCGGTCGCCGTAGGCCGCCTTGACCCACAGCAGCAGACCCAGACCGGGGGTTGACGACCGCGGGTCCTGAATCAGGATTGTCAGGTCCGAAGCTGCAAGCGCCTCGAACGACGTCGGTGGATCGGGCAGGTTGCGCGCATGGACAAAGGCAAACCACCCCCAATCAAAGGGCACGAAAAGGAGGTCCTCGAACGGCACCGGCAAGTCATGGGCCGGGGTCAGGCCATGCGGTGCAAACAGGCCGGTGCGGGATGCGGCTGCGGTCAGGGCCGTGTCCAGCCCGAGCACGACATCGGCCTGCGAACCGGCCCCTTCCAGCCGCAGCCGCGCCAGAACCGCCGCCCCGTCGCCCGCCATCTGCCAGCGCAGGTCACAGGCGCACACCGCCTCGAACCCCGCCTCGATGGCCGGTCCGGGCCCCCATTCGGCTGCGAACCCGTCATAGGTCAGCACGGTCAGCACGGGGGTTTCTGCCCGGGAAATCCCGGCGGAGCCGAGGCAGATCAGGACTGCGAAAAGCGGTTTCATCGTCGTTCTCCAAAGGCGGCGAACCAGGCCGGGCAAGGGGGACGGACGCGAACCCTGGCACCTTCCCTCCGCCGGCATGATCCGGTTCAGGTTCAACGGGTCCGCTTGCGCATCTCAGCCGGTCAGGGCACCCCGAGGTCATCCAAGGATACGGGATCGGTCGACAAGCGCAAGAGGCGGTTTCGGGTGGCCGGCTTGCGACCCCCCGCGCAGCGAATCAGCGCAGAACGGGACGCATACCGGCGCCCGCCCGCCGGAGGGGTGCCGGCGCAGCCGACAGACCGCGCAAGACCGGTCCGAGCAGGACGAGGGACCGCCCGGACCTGACCGGGCCCGGGCCTGCGATCCCGCAGATTTCGCCGGATACACCGCAGCCACGCCCGTATTTGGTCGCAAAGCTGCAGAGAACCCGCCGAAATGCCTTGTGAAACCGTGTGAACCCGCTAATTTCGGCCTCCCCGGACGGGGGCGGCCAAGGGGATGAACCAATGAAGCTCGGCATCGAACGTGCGACGCTGCTCAAGGCACTGGCGCAGGCGCAATCCGTGGTCGAACGCCGCAACACCATCCCAATTCTGGCCAACGTCCTGATCGAGGCAGAGGGGGCGACGGTCAGTTTCCGCGCGACCGATCTTGATATCGAAGTGGTCGACAAGGCCCCGGCCATGGTGGAACGGCCTGGGTCAACCACCGTGTCCGCCGTGATGCTGCATGAAATCGTGCGCAAGCTGCCGGACGGGTCGCTTGTCGCCCTGAGCGAAGATGCAGCGACCGGGCGGCTGACCATCACGGCCGGGCGGTCGACATTCAGCCTGGCCACCCTGCCGCGCGAGGACTTTCCGCTGATGGCCTCGTCGGAATATGCCACCAACTTTTCAGCGCCCGCTTCGGTGCTGCGCCGGTTGTTCGACAAGGCGAAATTCGCGATTTCGACCGAAGAAACCCGGTATTACCTGAACGGCGTCTACATGCATGTGGCAACCGGAGATACCGGCCCGGTTCTGCGCTGCGTGGCCACCGACGGGCACCGGCTGGCCCGGATCGATGCCCCGCTGCCGGACAACGCGCAAGCCATGCCCGGCGTGATCGTGCCGCGCAAGACGGTCGGCGAGTTGCGCAAACTGCTGGATGACGACGAGGCCACCATCGCCGTGTCGGTTTCGGAAACCAAGGTGCGCTTTGCCACGCCGCTGATCACGCTGACCTCGAAGGTGATCGACGGCACCTTTCCGGACTATACCCGGGTGATCCCGACGGGAAATTCCCGCAGGCTGGAGGTCGATGCCAGCGAATTCGCCCGGGCCGTCGACCGGGTCGCGACCGTGTCGTCGGAACGCAGCCGGGCGGTAAAGCTGTCGTTGGAGGATGACCGGCTGATCCTGTCGGTCAACGCCCCGGACTCGGGCAATGCCGAGGAAGAACTCGCGGTGGCCTATTCGGACGAACGCCTGGAGATCGGCTTCAACGCCAAGTACCTGCTGGAAATCGCCAGTCAGGTGGACCGCGAGAATGCGGTGTTCCTGTTCAACTCGTCGGGCGATCCGACACTGATGCGCGAAGGGAACGACACTTCGGCGATCTATGTGGTGATGCCGATGCGGGTGTGACCGCGGCAGATCGGGGGCCATCCCTCAACCCGCCGGGACACCTGCAGACAGAAAATGAAGAAATCAGCGTGACGGGTCTGTCGATCACCGCTCTGACCTTGTCGCATTTCCGCAGTCATCGTGCGGCGCGGCTGGTGTTCGACGGTCGGCCGGTTGCGATCGTCGGACCCAATGGCGCGGGCAAGACCAATATCCTTGAAGCGGTGTCGCTGCTGTCGCCCGGGCGCGGGTTGCGGCGGGCCGAGGCAAGCGATCTGGCGCTTAGGCCGGGGGGCGTGGGTTGGAAGATCGTCAGTGATGTCAAAGGCCTGGGTGCTGCACATGCAGTCGAGACCCAGGCTTTGCCCGGCGAGGGGCGGCAGGTGCGGGTGGATGGCAAGGCGGTGCCGCAGGCCCATCTGGGGCGCATTCTGCGCGTGTTGTGGCTGGTGCCGGCGATGGACCGGCTGTGGATCGAAGGGGCCGAGGGACGGCGCGGGTTTCTCGACCGCATGACACTCAGCTTTGCGCCCGATCATGCCGAGGCGGTGCTGGGGTATGACAAGGCGATGCGCGACCGCAACCGGCTGTTGCGCGATCAGGTCACCGACGCCCATTGGTATGGCGCGCTCGAGGCGCAAATGGCGGGGTATGCGACGCGGATCGTGGCGAACCGGCAGGCGGCGGTGCAGCGGCTGGCGGCGGCGCAAGCGGGGGCGGACACTGCCTTTCCGGCCGCGGATCTGGCGGTGACCGGGCCGGACGGTGCTGCGACCACGGACGATCTGGCGTTGGTTCTGGCCGAGGGTCGCAGGCGCGACATGGCGGCGGGCCGCAGTCTGGCGGGACCCCACCGGGCCGATCTGACGGCGCGGTTCGCGGCCAAGGGGGTACCGGCCGACCAATGCTCGACCGGTGAGCAGAAGGCGCTGCTGATCAGCCTGTTGCTGGCCAACGCCCGGGCACTGGCCGCCGATCTTGGCGCAGCGCCGATCCTGCTGCTGGACGAGGTGGCGGCGCATCTGGATGCAGCGCGGCGGGCGGCCCTGTATGACGAGGTCTGCGGGTTGGGCGCGCAGGCCCTGATGACCGGGACCGAAGCCGGATTGTTCGACAGTCTGGGCACGCGGGCGCAGACCCTGTCGGTCGCCGAAGCGGACGGCGTATCGAGGATTTCGCAATGACGGTGACGGGCCGGGATCTGCTGCTGTATTCCGGGGGAATGGCGGCGTTGTGGGCGGTGCCGGGACCGGTCTGGGTGGCGCTGATGGCGCGGTCGCTGTCGGGCGGATTTGCTGCGGCCTGGCCGCTGGCCGTGGGGGTGACGCTGGGCGATGCGGTCTGGCCGCTCGCGGCGATCTTTGGTCTCAGCTGGATTCTGTCGGTCTATGGCGGCTTTCTGAGCGCGCTGCATTGGCTCGCGGCGGGGATTTTTGTGCTGATGGGGGTGCTGCTGCTGCGACAGCCCGCGGGCGGGTTGCAGGCCGATGCCGCCCTGACCCGTCCGGGAAAATGGGCGGGCTTTGCAACCGGGGTGGCGGCGGCCTTTGGCAACCCCAAGGCCATCCTGTTCTACATGGGTGTGCTGCCGGGGTTCTTTGATCTGACCCGCCTGACAGCCCCCGACATTGCCGCCATCATCGCGATCTCGATGGGGGTGCCGCTGTTTGGCAACCTGGCGCTGGCACTGTTTCTGGACCGGGCGCGGGCGCTGCTGGCCACCCCGGCCCGGCAACGGCGGATGACGCTCGTCTCGGGCGGGTTGCTGATCGGCGTGGGGATCGTGATTGCACTGACCTGACGCAATATCTTGTGTCGGCGGCGTGACAATCCCGCCCTGAACCGCTAGAAAAGGGACACAAGGCAAGGGATATGTCAGCATGACCGCAGCGGCAAAAAAGCCGGACGATTACAGCGCCGATTCTATCAAGGTTCTCAAGGGGTTGGAGGCGGTTCGCAAGCGTCCCGGCATGTATATCGGTGACACCGATGACGGGTCGGGACTGCACCACATGGTCTATGAGGTGGTGGACAACGGGATTGACGAGGCGCTGGCCGGGCATGCGACTGCCGTCAGCGTAAAAATCCACGCCGACAACTCGGTTTCGGTGCGCGACAACGGTCGTGGCATTCCGGTGGACATCCATCAGGAAGAAGGCGTTTCGGCGGCAGAAGTCATCATGACCCAGCTTCACGCCGGGGGAAAATTCAACAACACCGACGACACGGGGAATGCCTACAAGGTGTCGGGCGGGTTGCACGGCGTTGGGGTTTCGGTCGTGAATGCGCTGTCGGAATGGCTTGAACTGACAGTGTGGCGGAATGACACCGAATACCGCGCGCGCTTTGAACATGGCGATTGCGTGGTGCATGTTTACCCCGTGGGGCCGGCACCGGGGATGCGGGGGACGGAAGTGCGGTTTCTGGCCTCTGCCAAGACCAACCTTCCCGAGGGGACGTTTTCCAACCTCGACTACAGTTTCAAGACGCTGGAAAACCGGCTGCGGGAACTGGCGTTCCTGAATTCCGGGGTGCGGATCCTCATCGAGGATGAACGGCCTGCGGAACCGCTGCACAGTGCGCTGTTCTATGAGGGTGGCGTCAAGGAATATGTCAGATATCTTGACCGGTCCAAGACATCGGTGATGCCCGAGCCGATCTACATTCTGGGCGAGCGCAACGGGATTTCGGTCGAGGTCGCGATGTGGTGGAACGACAGCTACAACGAGATGGTGCTGCCGTTCACCAACAACATCCCGCAGCGCGATGGTGGCACCCATCTGGCGGGGTTTCGCGGGGCGCTGACGCGGTGCATCGGGGGCTATGCCCAGACCTCGGGGATTGCCAAGCGCGAAAAGGTCGATTTCACCGGGGATGACGCCCGCGAGGGGCTGACCTGCGTGCTGTCCGTCAAGGTGCCGGACCCGAAATTTTCCAGTCAGACCAAGGACAAGCTGGTATCGTCGGAAGTGCGATCGGCGGTCGAGAACCTGGTGAACGAAAAGCTGTCGGAATGGTTCGAGGAGAACCCCGCAAATGCCCGGATCATCGTGGGCAAGATCATCGAGGCGGCCATGGCGCGGGAGGCGGCGCGCAAGGCGCGCGAGTTGACGCGGCGCAAAAGCGCGCTCGATGTGTCGAACCTGCCTGGCAAGCTGGCGGATTGTCAGGAAAAGGACGCCTCCAAGGCCGAGATCTTTCTGGTCGAGGGCGACTCGGCCGGCGGGTCGGCCAAGCAGGGCCGCAGTCGCGCCAATCAGGCCGTGCTGCCGCTGCGGGGCAAGATCCTGAATGTGGAACGGGCGCGGTTCGACCGGATGCTGGGATCGCAAGAGATCGGCACGCTGATCACCGCGCTTGGCACCGGCATCGGACGCGACGAGTTCAACATCGGCAAGCTGCGCTACCACAAGGTCGTGATCATGACCGACGCCGATGTCGATGGCGCGCATATCCGCACGTTGCTGCTGACCTTCTTTTTCCGGCAGATGCCGCAACTGATCGAGGGCGGCTATCTCTACATCGCGCAGCCGCCGCTTTACAAGGTCGCGCGCGGCAAGTCCGAGGTCTATCTGAAGGATCAGGCAGCGCTGGAGGATTACCTGGTCGAGATGGGCATCGACGGAGCGGTGCTGGAATTGCCCAACGGCGAAAAGATCGCCGGGGCCGACCTTGCCCGGGTGGTCGAGGGCGCGCGTCAGTTCCGCCGGGTGCTGGAGGCGTTCCCGACCCACTATCCGCGCGGCATTCTGGAGCAGGCGGCGCTGGCGGGGGCGTTCGACCCCGGCCGGGCCGATGAAGATCTGCAGGCGGTCGCCGATACGGTGGCAAAGCGGCTGAACCTGATCGCCGTCGAGTATGAAAAGGGCTGGTCGGGGCGGATCACGCAGGACCACGGCATCCGGCTGTCCCGCATCCTGCGCGGCGTCGAGGAATTGCGGAACCTGGACGGGGCCGTGCTGCGCTCGGGCGAGGCGCGCAGGCTTTCGGCGGCATCCGGCAACACCCGCGATATCTACCGCGATCCGGCCCGGCTGGTGCGCAAGGACCGCGAACAGGCGGTGCATGGCCCGGTGGACCTGTTGAAATCCATTCTGGCCGAGGGCGAAAAGGGCCTGTCGCTGCAACGCTACAAGGGTCTGGGGGAAATGAACCCCGAACAGTTGTGGGAAACCACGCTGGACCCCGAGGCGCGGACCCTGCTGCAGGTCAAGGTTGACGATCTGGCCGAGGCGGACGACATCTTTACCAAGTTGATGGGCGATGTGGTGGAGCCGCGTCGGGCGTTCATTCAGGAGAATGCGCTGAGCGTCGAGAACCTCGACTTCTGACCAGACACGCCCTCGCCCCATATGGCCAGCGCGCAGGTGAAGTCGGCCGATCTCTGCCGGCTCAGGCTGAAACTGTGGTTCCAGGGGCCCGGATGCAGGGTGCTCGTCGCGCGCTGCTGCAGGCCCCGACCGCCGGCCAGCCCCGGCAGCCTGCTGCGGAAAGGATGACTGTCGCCGTCGAGATACGGCCGAATGCAGCAGAACGCCCGGGATGCTTGGGCCAGGGCGGCATGGGCGGCATCGAGCACCGCCTGACATCGCCGAACCACTCCCAGACCAACGGCACGGTCGAACGCTTCGACGGACGGATCAGGGCAATGCTGCAATCGCATCATTTCCGGTCTTGCAAAAGAACCGGAAACCACGCTGCGCCGCGACCAACTGCCCGACAACCGGCGGCCTTCGCAGTCAGCCTGTGCGGCAGGTCTGCAGCCAATCGACCATCCGGCTTTGCCGGCGGTTGCGGGAGAGGTGCGCGCGGTATCGGCCCAAGCTGTCACTGCGACAAGAGCCGTTCGTATCACGCAGCAACCGGAGATCCGAGCTTGAGCAAGGCTGTCCGGGATGTTCGCGCTGCAATGCTCCTTACGTCCCGGTCTCACCCTATCGCGGCCGGAGCATGCGCAAAAGCAGGCCATCCTTCAGCCAGAACTGGTGATAGAGAGTGGCGGCGACGTGCAATGCAATCAAGCCAATGAAAACCGGCCCGCCATAGGAATGCAACTCGGCGAACGGATCACCAAGATAATACCCGAGCAGCCCCATGATCGGCACGATGACCAGCAGCGCGTAAAACAGCCAATGGGAAATTCTGCCCGCCCGCTCTATCGCTTCGTTTGTCGCGGGCGGCGGCGGGGCTCCGTTCCCGAGGCGCAACGCCAGCCTTACCGCCACCAGCGCCAGAATGGCGATGCCGAAGTAGTAATGCATTCCGGCAAGATTGGCAGCGAGCGCGGAGATCGTCTTGCCTTCTCCGGCGGCGTCGATCGCTTCTGTCATGCTTTCACCGAAGACAAGCTGCGCGAGAACGAGAGCCGCAATCAGCCAGTGCAGGCCGATCTGGTAAACCGTATAACCAGAAACGGCACCAGTCCGGTTTTCTGAAATCGCCATGTCGAAGTCCCTTCGCTGTATGGGTCGGTTTACCTAAGCATGCGGCGTGGTGATCTGGATTGACTCAGATCAACCAAGGTCGTCGGCAGACCACGGGTTCAGGCGCGCAATCCTGCCCCGCGATCATGCCATGACGCCAAAGGCCGTACCGACGGCCGCAGTTGCGGCCATGGCGAGGGCGCCCCAGAACGTGACGCGCAGCGCGCCCTTGACGATGCCTGCGCCTCCGGCAGAGGCACCAAGACCGCCCAGCACCGAAAGCGCGATCAGGGTCGTCGCTGCGATCACGGTCGATATCTGGCTGGCGGGTGCCACCAGCGCCATGATCAACGGGATGACGGCACCGGCAGCAAAGGTCGCTGCCGATACCACTGCTGCCTGGATCGGATGCGCCGTCACCTTCTCCGAGATGCCAAGCTCGTCCCGCGCGTACGCTCCCGATGCGTCCTTCCTGGTAAGCTGGACGGCAACCTCCCGGGCAAGACCTGCCTCAAGCCCGCGCCCGATGTAGATGCGTGCCAGTTCGTCCAACTCGGCCTTGGGCGTCTCGGTTAACTCCTTTGTCTCGCGCGCAAGATCCGCCTGTTCGGCATCGGTCTGCGAGCTGACCGAGACATATTCGCCCGCAGTCTTCGACATCGCCCCCGCGACCAACCCCGCCATGCCCGCAATCAGAATTTCGGGGCGGCCCGAGCCTGCGGCGGCGACGCCGACCACCAGACTGGCGGTCGAGACGAGCCCGTCATTGGCCCCCAGCACGGCAGCGCGCAGCCAGCCGATGCGATGGACCATGTGAATCTCGGAATGCGACAGCCTGCTCATGTGTTGGGTCCGTTCAGTTCGGGTATTCGGTGAGGTGCCTCGGCAGCCGCCCC
>Ga0105044_10000097_pt1 | contig 91232 bp, 72 predicted proteins | sample MAT01_FD_78092 | JGI IMG/M metagenome (GOLD analysis project Ga0105044, IMG submission 78092) | Freshwater microbial communities from Lake Fryxell liftoff mats and glacier meltwater in Antarctica - MAT-01 | ecosystem: Environmental > Aquatic > Freshwater > Ice > Liftoff microbial mat | place...
GACTGCCTCGGGAGAGGGAATGGTTCCGGTCGCCCTACGGGCTCCCTACACCATTCCCTCTCCCGGCACCTCGTAGCGTAATGTTTCCTTCCCCTCAGGACACCAACTCAGAAACGGCGGGCAGTTTCTCAGTCCAATCGGCATTCTTGGTGTTCTCGGCGTTCTTTTACCACTAAACCCCCGTCTCTGGGCCTCCATGGTGACCTTAACCGGCTTCTCAAATTCGTGACTGCGTTCCAAAAATAACGGGTTCCCACTTCGAACGGCTCCTTGGATTGATTCGCGACGCGGGCTTCCAGTAGGCTTTCCGGCCATGAGTCAATTGTCTGCGGTCGAAGTGGGCCGTCCTGATGGACGGCTGCCCGACCAATTGCGGCCCATCCGCTTCCAGAATCACATCGCACCCCACGCCACAGGTTCCACCCTGATCGAATGGGGAAACACTCGGGTGATTTGTGCCGTCATGGTCGAGGAATCGGTGCCGTCGTGGATGAAGGCCAAGAAGGTCGAAGGCGGCTGGCTGACGGCCGAGTATTCCATGTTGCCGTACTCCACACTCGACCGGAAGAGTCGGGACATCTCCCGATTAAAGCTCGATGGACGCTCGCAGGAGATCCAACGACTCATCGGCCGGGCGCTGCGCGCGGTCGTGGACCTCGATCGACTCGGAGCTCGCACGTTCTGGGTGGATTGCGATGTTTTGCAAGCCGACGGAGGAACTCGCACGGCGAGTATTACGGGGGCCTTTGTCGCCATTGCGCTAGCAGTGAAAAAACTCCAAACGGAAGGCAAACTGAAAGAGTCACCCTTCAATAGCGCGGTCGCCGCGGTCAGCTTGGGCGTGGTCGGAGGAAAGCCGGTGCTGGATCTGAATTACCTCGAAGATAGTGCGGCTGAGGTGGACCTAAACCTGGTCATGAACGGGGCCGGACAGTTCATCGAACTGCAGGCCAGCGGCGAGGAAACGACCTTCGGCCAAGAGCACCTCCTGGAAATGCTCCAACTGGGACGCCTCGGCATCCACCGCCTGCTGGAACTCCAGCAAGAGGCCATCGAAGCCGCGTAACGCTAAAGTTCTCCAGGTGAAGACCTCCCTTTTTTTGATCCGCCACGGTGAGGTGGAAACCAAGTATCACCGGATTTTCGGCGGGAGCCGCATCGACATGGAGTTGTCGCCGGCGGGACAGCAGCAGGCGGATCGGTTGGCGTCTTGGCTCGCCCGAACCGAGTTCGCGGCGGTCTATGCTAGCCCCATGCGGCGCGTGCAGCTCACGTACGAGCCGTTCCGTCGACATTTCCCTGGTGAACCCGTCATCCTGCCCGGCCTGCGCGAAATCGATTTCGGTGACTGGACCGGTTTAGGTTGGAATGAAGTGGAAGAACGCTTTGGTATGTCAGCCTACGATTGGCTGGAGCACCTAGAGCATGATCGCGTTCAAGGCGCGGAAACCTTGGTGGATTTCCGAGCTCGTTTGGATTCCAGCATCGACCAGATTCTGCAAGAACAGCCGGGCAAGACCGTGGCGGTGTTCTGTCATGGTGGCGTGATCCGAGGAATTCTGTCGCATCTGCTCCGACAACCCTTGAAATGGTTCGAGCATGTGGAGGTGGACTATGCGAGCGCCACCTGGGTGGATGTCAGGACCTTTAAGGCCGGCCGCGCTCGCAATGAAATTCAACTGATGAACTTCACGCCCTGGCGCGATTTGCCCTGAGCTGGGCGGTAGCTACTCCGGCAGCTTAAACGCCCCGGAGCGCCATTCCTTTTCGGTGCGGGCCCGCAGACAGCGGAGTCCAGCCTCGGCGAAGGCGCGCTCCACCTGCTTGAACTGCGTCTCCAAGATTCCGGCCAGGATGACTATTCCACCTGGCTTCACGCGGGCTAGCAGACGGTCGCGTTCGGAAATCAGCAGGTCGTACATCAGGTTGGCGCACACGACGTCGAACTTTTCCCGACTGCGCCGGGGCAGTCGGGTCAGGTCGGCTTGGGCCAAGTCCACCTCGGCAGTCACGCCATTCAGGGCGCAATTCTCGGCGGCAATCCGGACGGCTTCGCCATCAAAGTCGAAGGCTTGAACCGGTGCATAGCCGAGCTTCGCGGCCGCGATGGCCAGGATACCGCTGCCTGTACCGGCATCGAGCAAGGATTGGGCTTGGCTAGGCTTTCGGCGGGAGACGAGTTGCTCGAGACAGAACCGGGTGGTGGCATGTTGGCCGGTACCAAAACTAAGCCCGGGATCCAAGAGCACCACGGCTTGCCCCGGCTTGGGTCGGCGGCGACTCCACGTGGGTTTGACCAGCAAGCGGGGGCCGAGATCCATCGGTTTGAAATGACGCTTCCACGATTCGCTCCAATCGCGGGCCGGGACCTGACGCAGACTGATCCGTCCGGGGGCAACTTCGACTCCGTTGGCGGCGAGCTTTTTGAGCCCGTCGCGCAACCTCGCCCTCATTAGCGCCAGTTTCGCGACCGGCACGTTCACATAAACACTGACCGTGGAGAGACTGGTAGCGACCTCGACGTAGACCGACGCGGCTTGACTGAACTCCTGTTCGAGCCAGGCGGAAATCGCTTCGTCCGCGGCGGGTTGGGTCGTAATGGCGATCTGGCGCAGGATTTCAGGCATGGAAAAGGAGGCAGCGGGAAGGCGTTAGTTCGCTTTGCTTCGGGAGGAGGAATCCGGCAATTGAGTCGTGGCTCCCGCGAGCGCACCCGCCAGGGTAAAGGCCGTCCAGGCGAGGGCAGGGACGTATAAGCCGAATTCGCTCAGCCCTTGGATCAACCAGGCGGCGACCCCCAAGAAGGCGGAAAACCAAAACCAATCGGCCTGGCGCCACGTCCACATTCCCACCAAGCCCAGCCAACCGACGGCCCACCCCAGATACGCCAGTCCGCCCACCCAACCCGAATCAGAGAACTGTTCGAGATAATCATTATGAACGAGTCGGGCCATTTCCGCCTCGGGTGATTTGAGCCGCGCGTAGGGTCGCTGAAAGGTTCCCGGGCCGGTCCCGGTCAGGGGATAATCCAGAGCCGTCTGGGCGGCGGCGCGCCAGTAGTCAAAGCGGGCACCCACACTGGTAGCTCCGGCCGCGAAGTACCCTTGAAACCGCAGACCGAACACCAGTAATCCACCCCCGACCAAGGTTAGCAACAACCCCAGTTTGAACCGCCGCGGCAAGGGAAGCCGAAAGAGCACCGCGACACTCGCCGCCAGGGCAATCAACCAGCCCGATTTTGAGCCGCTCCAGAGTAGGGCGGCGAAGCCCAAAGCTCCGAGCAATCCGAGCGCCGCCCACCGGATAACTGGACGCTGGTCGCGGGTGACCGAGCCGACCAATTGGAGCGCCACGGGCAATAACAACAAAACCGCCCCGGCCAACGCGTTGGGATAGACCAGCGTGCCGTGAACGCGTCCGCGCTCCAGTTTACTGAGGATTAAGGGATTCGCGATGTCCACGCCGTTGGTGTGGAGGATCGTCCCTTCCAGCTTCATGGTGGCCACAACCGCCGGAGGAAAATTCGTCCAACCGGTGTTTTGGCCTTCCAACAAAATCTCCCGATCGGCTGGGAACTCCACCAGGCGCTGAGTCGTCGCTCGCATCAGACAGAAGCAGAATCCGACGAGGACTCCAGCCAACACCCATCGTAGCGCTGGGGCGTCGGACCACAGAATCACGCCCAACGCATACGCGGTCACCACGCCGACCAGATGCCAGAGGGTCAGGGTGGTCAGCGCTCCATCCACGGTTTGACTGGCGGAAAGGAACTGCCAACCCAACCAGAGCAACAGAGGGACCCACAGACTGCACGGCAAGCGACGCCACCTCGATCCTCCCGCGCGCCTGACCAGCGGTACGCTGGCGAATGCGAGGAGAACGAATATCCCAAAACTCCAGCGGAGCGGCCAAGGTTGGCTGAGCGCCTCGGCCATAGAACTGGGCGGGGGAATCTGCCGGTCGAGGATAACCGGATTTCCAAACTTGAGCAGCGTAAGCCCCAGGAAAAGCCCGTAGAAAACAAGCCAAAGCCGGCGGTAGGAGTCCGGCGCGGCAGGGGTGGAAGGCGACACGATCACAGGCTGAGCCGGAGAAGTCCGACTTCCAGAACGAGGGCTTCCTGGGCATTGGTGCCCAAGAGCAGACGCTGCGTTCGTTCCCAATGTTCCAAATTCAGGCGAGCTTCGGTGGGGGGGATCCGAGCCCCAATCCGCGCCGACGGTTCGGCGAGGCGAGGTAAGAACACCTGAGTGCCAACGCCCAAACCGTGCATCCAAAGATCCCGGAGCCAGGCATGGAACCCCGCCAGAAAATCACCGCGCCGACGGCGATATTCTGCCTCGACCGCAGCGTCCAATTCATCCTCCCACCGTTCCCGTTGCTCCGGGTCGGCGTCGGGAAACCGCTGCAAAGGCGAAACAGCCGTCAGAGTTTCTTCGATCTGCCCCCGGGCCAACGCCAAAGCGGAGAGCAACGACTGCAACAAAAGGTAGCGCTGCAGCAACGTCGGAGTGGCCTCGGCCAGGCCCCGGGCGGCCTCCTCCAGCCAGGCCGCGACCGCTTCATCCACGCGAATGATTCCACTAGCGAAGTTCAGCCGCAGACAGCGTGAAAGGATGGTCTCCAGCAACCGGTCGGCATCGGTGGTGAGCAGGATGAAGATGGAATCGGGCGGCGGCTCTTCGAGGGTTTTCAGGAAGGCATTGGCTGCCTCAATCCGCATACGTTCGGCTCCGGTAACGATCCCAATTTTGTACCGCGCTTCCGTCGGACGGACTTGCGCGATGTGAATTAAGTCGCGGATCTGCAGCACCGAAATGACCCGGGATTTCTTGCCGGGCCGGATCCAAGTCACATCGGGGTGCGCTAGACTGGTGACCCGGCGGCAGGCCGAACAAGTCCCGCAGGGCTGGGTGCCGATCCCAGATTCACTACGAGCGTGGGGTTGCTGGCAGAGGAGTGTCCGGCTGAGTTGAACGGCGGCGTCCTCCAAAATCTCAGGGGAGTCGCCCACAAAAAGATAGGCGTGACCCAATCGACCGCGTTCGAGGCTACGGTGAAGCAGCTCGTGCGCGATACTCGCGGCGGAGGTGTCGTCGTTCATGACCCATCTGGTGTACCGGGTTGTCGGAAGCGCAACAAGAACCGTGGCGCGACGATCGGAATCAGCACCGAGAGAAGGGGAGAGTCGAGTGACCGAAGTAGCAGACGAGAGGCTCCAACTCGATCCCCGGGACGTGCGAGCGGACCGGGCGCACTAGGGTGGAATGGAGACTCCTGACGTCGTCTTCTACGGGTCGCAGCCGAGGCTCCCAACGCCCCCTCTCTGTTTCGGAACGGTTGGAGATTGTCGCCGACTCGGGTGTGGGATACTTCTAAGCCATGTGTTTCTGCAACTTTCGGACTCCATCCCGGGTACTGCCCTCAGTGAATGAACGATTGGCTCAGTTTCAAGGACTTTCCTGGACGCGGAATCGCCCGAGCGTGGGGTTTCGGTCGATCGGGGTGCTCCTGCTTGGGCTGATCCTGATCCCAGCGAACGGCGCCGAGCCGACCAAGCCCGCCGGCGGCGCCCCTGAGGCCGCGCGTCAGGTATTGATGCGGTTCATCGATGCCTCGGGCGGCGAAACGAGTCTGCGCAAGCAACCCACGCGGCTCACGATTGGGTCCTTCGAATCACCCGCCATGGGAGTCCATGGGACCATCGAAATTCTCCAGGCGGCACCGGGGCAGATGTTTCAGAAGTTGATCATTGCCAGCACCGCCACGATTACCATGGGAACCGATGGCCAACAGGCCTGGATGAACGTGCCCGGAGTGGGCGTTCAACTGATGGATGGTCTACAACGGGATCAATTCATTGAGGAAAGTGATCTTATGGCCTTGCTGGAATACCCGAATCGATTGGCCAATTTGGGGGTGAAACCATCGTCCAAGGTCAATGGGATCGACTGCCTGGTGGTCGATGGGGTCAACAAATTGGGCAAAACGGAGACCATGTATTTCGATCGTGCCAGTGGACTGCTGTTGCGCTGGGACCGGTCCAAACTCGATCCGTCGTCCAATTGGGTGGATACCGAGACTTACTTCGAGGACTACCGAGAAGTAGATGGCGTGAAATTGCCCTTCAAGATTTCGCAAAAGATGCCCGCTGACCAAGCCTTCAACCTCGTAATCACGAGCGTGAAGCATGGAGTGGAGACACCTGCGGACCGTTTCAAAGTTCCGACTAAATAAGGCCGCCCTGGATGCGGCTGTCCACTGAACACCTCACCTCGCCTGACCTCATGGATCCCAACACTCCTCCCACCAGCCCTAACTTTGAATCGCAGGGTGGCCCTTCCTCCTCCTTGCCTCCGGTGTCCTCGACGTCCACCTCGATCGTGCGAAGTGGTCCGGAGCGGAGTTGGGAAATCGGCTGCCATTTGGCGGCCTTCTCCGGCTACCTGACCGGACTAGGTTGGATCTTGGGTCCGCTGATTATCTGGCTGCTCAAGAAGGAGGAGTACCCGAGCGTGAATGCCCACGGTAAGGAGGAACTGAATTTTCAGATCAGCATCCTGATTTATCAAATCGCCCTAATTGCCCTCGGTTTTGTCACCTGCGGACTGACCTGGTTTCTCACCGGCGTCGTGGCGGTGGCCCAGTTAGTTTTGATGATCATTGCCTCGATCAAGGCCAGCGAGGGAGTGCTCTACCGGTATCCGTTAACGCTGCGGCTCATCGGTTAAACCCGATCTCAGGACTTCGGGCGAGCCGCCCGGCGAGCCGCCTCGAAAACAACCTGGACGGAAACGCCGGCCTGAACCGCCTTGTCGCGGCAGGCGTCGAACTCCGGGGCTGCCTGAATTCGATCTCCATCAAGCCACCCCAGTTTGACCGGGATTTCCCCGAATTCGGTCTTCACCCGGATAGTTTCCCTACGGAGTTTGCGCCGTTCCAGAACCGAACGGCGCACGCCGAAGGCCGAGGTATGCCGCAGCAGACGTTCGGTGAATCGATCGGCATCGGCCAAGGTGCACAGCACGGTCAGCAGCACTCCTGGCCGGTTTTTCTTCATTTGAATGGGCGTGTGGAAAACGTCTAACGCTCCGGCCTTGAGCGTGCTTTCCACGAAGTGTCCCAAAATCTCGCCGCTGACATCATCAAGGTTCGTTTCTAGCACCGCAATGGTGTCGCTCTCCCAGTCAGGTCCAGAAGCGGGCGCGACTGATTCGCCCAAGACCGCGCGTACGACGTTGGGACGAGTCCGATTATCCCGGGTGCCGAGTCCATAGCCCACACGACGGGCCACTACCTGCTGCATGGGTGCAAACGTTTCGGCAAATTCAGCGAGCAAGGCGGCGCCGGTGGGGGTGACTAGTTCGTGGGGTTCCTCGCATTGGGTCAGAGGAATTCCCCGGGCTCCGAGGATTTCCAGAGTGGCGGTGGTGGGAACGGGGAAACGGCCATGCGCACAGTTAACCCAGCCCGTGCCTTCCACCACCGGCGCGGAAAGAACTCGGGGACGACCGAGCAACTCCAGGCAAAGACAGGCGCCGACGATATCCACAATCGAATCCACGGCCCCAACCTCGTGGAAGTGCACTTTCTCCGGCGGGAGTCCGTGAATTTTCCCCTCGGCGACGGCAATGCGTTGAAATACCGCGAGGGATTTTTCTTTGACCCACTCGGAGAGGGTGCTTGTCCGGATCAGCGTTTGGATGGCGGTGAAGTCCCGGTTTTCTGCGGATCCGTGGCTGTGACCTGGGTAGGTTCCAGAGGCGGAGTGGGGCGCGTGAGGCGTTGGCTCGGCCGGATCCGTGTGCTCCGCTTCGAGATGCACGTCGAACTTAACCCCTTCGATACTGGATTTGTGCTTGCGGGACGCCTGAAGGCGGTAGCCTGAAAGGCCTAATTTTCGCAGTTCCCGTTCCAGGGTTCGGTCATCAACGCCGAGATCGAGCATCGCGCCAATGAACATGTCGCCGCTGAGCCCGCTGAAAATGTCGAGGTAAAGCGTGAGCACAGGCACAGGATGAACTAAGCCGATGCGCGGGCCAATCCGGCAATCGTGCCTGGCAATTTGATGAGTGTGAGGATCAGGGGACCTCTGAGAAAGTGGGCCGGGTTCCCGATCGATGTAGACGGGAGGGTTAGATGTGTTTGGAGTCGGAATGATCCTTTTCGCTATAGCCGGAGTCCTGGCGCTTGAAGTTTACCTCGTTCTTCTTGAGGTAGGCGTTGAAAAGGTCGTCAGCGCTCATACCTAGCACCTGCGCCATCGAAATCAGAAAATGCATCAGATCCACGACTTCGACCCGGGCATTCTGCTCGTCGAACTCTTGATACTTGGCCCACCACTTCCAAGGCACGCTATCGGTCAATTCGGCCAACTCTTGGGACATCGCCCGGGTGTAATTGAGAATCCATTTGGTCTTTTCGGCCTCATCCATGCGGTCAGTGAAAACGCCGATGCGTTCGTTCAGGGCCTTTTGCATGCGGAATAATTCACGGAGCTGATCCGGTGTGGGCGACATGCGGGCCAGTGTGCGGGGCGGGGCACCGGCAGCAATGGGGAAAACGAATTCGCGGGACTGTGAGACTGTGACATCGGGAGACAGGATGCGCCCGCTGACCTTGGGCTTTCCGGGGCGAACGCGCTGAACTTGTTCGGCCTGCGTGGGAACCTTTGACCAAAGGCGTGTGCCCGAAATAGTCTAGCGTCTCGCATGAATGCTTTTCGCCTATCTCTGGCCCTCGCCGTGTGCGGCCTGTCGACTCCGTTTCTGCAAGCTGGTAACCCAGTTGTCCTGATTGGTGGCCCAGCACCCCAGGTGTCGGGCACCTTCGTCCTCGGGTCGTTTACGCGGGGAACCCACGGAACCATTGAGCGGCTCGCGCCGGAACTTGATGGCTTGATCGCGCCCGGAGTGCAAATGGAACGTCTGGCAGACGGGTTCAATTGGTCGGAGGGTCCGACCTGGCTGGCCAAGGAAAAGGCGATCGTTTTTTCGGATGTGCCCGAGAACAAAATTTATCGCTGGTCGGAAAAAGACGGCCTTAGCCTGTACCTTCAACCCAGTGGGTACAGCGGCAATGAGGTCAAATTTCGGGAACAGGGTTCGAATGGCTTAACCACGGATCGAGCTGGTAAACTGGTCATCTGTCAGCATGGCAATCGGCAGATCGCTCGATTGACACGGCAAACGGGGATCGAGGGGGAGTATGCCCCGGTGGTCGCCCAGGTGGCGGGGCGTCGGTTCAATTCGCCCAATGACCTGTGCTTTGCTCGCAATGGGAATCTCTATTTCACGGATCCTCCCTATGGCCTGGAAGGGACCGACAAGAGCCCGTTGAAAGAGCTAATGGTCAATGGCGTGTACCTCCTGCGGCCCAAGGCGGAAGCCATCCTGTTGACGGGTAGCCTGAGTTTTCCGAATGGAATTGCCCTGTCGCCGGACGAAAAGACGCTTTACGTGAACATTTCCGACCCGGCGCGCCCGGTCATCATGGCGTATGACGTGCAAGCCGACGGCACCATTTCCGGAGCCCGCGTGTTCTTTGACACCGCGCCGCTGGCCGCCAAGGGTCTCAAAGGTCTCCCAGATGGCCTGAAGGTCGACGTCCAAGGCAATGTGTGGGCCACGGGCCCGGGTGGAGTGCTGATCCTGAACCCAGCAGGCCGACATCTCGGGACTTTGCTGACCGGTGAGGCCACGGGGAACTGCGCTTGGGGGGACGACGATGGTTCCACTCTTTATATCACGGCGGACCAGTACCTCCTGCGGGTCAAAACGCTTACCCACGGGCATACTCCCTGGGCGAAGAAGTAAGCTGCGGCCGCCGCGCCGAGGGGTCGGCCTACTGGGTTGATGCGCCCAACCGGTAAAACGCCAGGGGCCCATCCAGTGGCACCTCATACGGTGAGACCGCTCCCGGGACGGTGACCCATCCTTGTGGTGACAGGGACGGACTGAATTGGAGCGACTGTGAACCGCTCCAAATGAGTTCGAGCCCGGTCCCGCTTTGCCGGTATTTCAGAACCGACGTCAGATCGGCCAGGAACGCTTCGAGATTTCCATTCCTTTGCCCGTAGCCGGCTACTTGGCAGCCGTCGTGCGAAATCGAATTGGCTTCCTGAAGGATGCTCCACCCCGAAGCGGCGGGATCAACCCCTCTTAAAACAAGTTCGTCCCACAACCGCCGGATACCGGAACGGGCCGTCCAAACGAAAGCTTCCGGAGCGACCGACGACTGCGCTTGGCCGACCACGACTGAGCCATCTGCGGAGGCCGTATAGGCGTAATTGAGGTAAGATCCCCCGGGTAGCTTTCCCAAACTCATCAGGCCGTCGGCCGCGGTCCAACGGAAGGCCTCAACCCCTTCGGCGGAGGTGCTGTGACCGACGACCACGTTCCCGTCCGCGGAAACCCCGTTGGCCAGACTCGAGAACGTGCCGCCCGGGAATTCACCCAGACTCACCAGGCCTGTTTCGGCGGTCCACCGGAAGGCGACATTACCTTCCTCCACTGCGCCAAAGCCCACGACGACGTTCCCGTCGGCAGAGATTCCGGCTGCGGAACTCCAAAACTGGCCACCGACAAAATCACCGAGTCCGACTATTCCTTTCGCGGAGGTCCACCGGAAGGCTTCGGTTCCCCGGATCGATTCCCCGTACCCGACGATGACGGTCCCGTCCGCGGAGACGTCCAGAGCCGCACTGCGATTCCGGCCACCGACAAAATCCCCCAACCCGACCATTCCGGTCCCAGCGGTCCAGCGAAAGGCTTCTGTGCCGGCGGTGGAAGCGCTGTTGCCGACGACGATGGTCCCATCAAAAGACATCCGATTGGCCGACCCGAGATCTGAACGACCGCCGGGAAGATCTCCCAGCCCGATCATACCGCCGGTGGCGGTCCATTGGAACGGTTCGGAACCCAGCGTGGAGTTGGCGAATCCCACCACGACAGAGCCGTCGCCGGAGATACCCAAAGCGACGCTGCCCAAGGTCCCCCCTGGCAAGTCGCCTAACGGCAGAATGCTCGCCGAAAAAGAGGCCGTCGGTCCTACCAAACCGGCGAATGTGGTGAATACCGCGAGACGAAGGTATGGAATCATACGAAAAAAGGCTATGGAGGCGAGGGCCGGGGAAGATGAAACACCTTTCGACCGAACGACTGCAAGCCGGCCCACATCCCGGCTTTCGTCCGTCCGGCCTCCTCGACTAGAATTTTGCCATGAACGTTCACCTCGCTTATGGGCAAGGCCAGTTGCCAGTCGAATTCCCGGACGACCGAACCACGGTTATCCAACCCGCCTTTCGACCCGGTCTGCCCAACGAGAAAGAGGCCCTTCTCGCCGCCTTGGACCATCCGGTGGGAGCGACGGCCCTCGCCGGGTGGCTCCGGCCCAACGCCCGCATTTGCGTCCTGTTCACCGACATCACCCGAGCAACTCCCAACGACCGATTAATTCCTTGGTTACTGGAATACCTCGAACGTCACGGGGTGCGCCGGGAACAAATTACGCTGCTGAACCAGCTGGGAACGCATCGGCCGAACAGTCCGGCCGAATTGGAGAAAATGCTGACGCCGGCCGTGGTAGCCAGCTACCGGGTCGTGAACCATGAGCCGGAGAATCACGACGCCTGTGTGCCCTTGGGAACGACCCTCGCGGGGACTCCGGCCTGGCTGAACCGACACGCGGTCGAGGCCGATGTTCGGATTTTGACCGGGTTCATCGAGCCCCATTTCTTCGCCGGATTCAGCGGCGGGCCGAAAGCATTGATGCCGGGCGTTGCTCACGTGGAGACGGTTATGAGCAATCACGGTGCGCACAACATTGGGGATGCCCGGGCGACGTTTGGGATCTGCGAAGGGAATCCCTTGTGGGAAGAACTGCGCGACATCGCGCTTCGGGTGGGGCCGAGCTTTTTGCTCAACGTCACGTTGAACGAACGGCGAGCGATCACGGGCGTATTTGCCGGCGATCTGGTGGAAGCCCATCGGGTCGGTCGGGAATTCGTGCGCGGGGCCGCCATGCAAAAGGTGAAGGCGCCGTTCGAAGTCGTGGTCACGACCAATTCCGGATACCCGCTCGACATGAATCTGTATCAAGGTGTCAAAGGAATGAGCGCCGCGGCGCGGATCGTGGCGGAACGAGGGACTATCATCCTCGCCGCGGAATGCCGGGAGGGTGTGCCGGCCCGCAGTCCGCTCGACCAATTGCTGCGTGAAGCCCGTTCGTCGGAAGAGATTCTTACCATGCTGGCCACGCCGGGATTTGTGCGACCGGAACAATGGCAAGCCCAGATTCAAGCGCTGATTCAACGGCGGGCTCGGGTCCTGGTCTACTCCTCGCTTCCGGACGAAACTCTGGCCGCGGCCCATCTGGAACCTTGCCGGGACATTGCCGCAACCGTGCAGGCTGAATTAGCGCGCTGGGGACCGAAAAGCCGGGTGGCGGTGTTACCCCAGGGCCCGTTGACGATTCCGTACCTGGCCTAGGGGGGGTCGAAGGAGTTCAGGTGGTGGTTTGACGGCCAGCCTCGGCTCCGGATAGGCTTCACCCATGCTTAATGCGCTGGTTATCCTCGTTTTCTGCTGCGTGATTACGGGCATTTTTATGTATGTCGTGAAGGAACAGATCGAAGAATCAGAACGGTCCGAAAAGTAAACTCCGCCGCTGCTCGATAAACACTGGTTAAGGGGCACCTGGACGGCGGCTGGCAAAGCGATGCTCAATAGCTTCAACCGCGTGTTGAACCCCATCTTCTGACTGAATCTGGCGGGCAACCGAGGCGAGCCGGGCGGGCAGGGCGGGGTCGTCCAATAGTCCCCGCAGCGCGGCGATGAGCTCAGGTGTCGTGAGATTTGCTCGGGGAATCGGGCGGGCCGCGACGCCAAGTTGGTGCAATCGGCCCGCCCAGAATTTTTGCTCGCCCGAATAAGGAATGGGTACCGACGGGACCCCGGCTCGCAAGGCTTCCGAGGACGTTCCAGCGCCCGAGTGATGAATTACCGCGCGCACCCGTGGCAGCAACCAGGGCAGTGGAATCCAATCCGCCCGATGGACATTAGGAGGCAGAACTGAATCGTCCTTGAGCCAACCCGCCAGCACCAGTCCCCGTTGGCCGGTGGCCGCGAGCGCCGCCAGGAGATGCTGGCGAAGTTCCGTCGGGCGAGGATCGATCAGGCTTCCGAAGGCCATGACAACCGGAGGAGGACCCGCCTGGAGAAAGCGCTCCAGTTCCAGAGGCGGTTGATAGCGGGTGCCAGTATCGAGAAACCAAAACCCAGTTACCGTCGCCGATTCCGGCCAGTCGGACGGCCTCGGCAATACGGTTGGGCTATATCCAAAAAGGTAAGGGACTCCCCGGCGGATCGCGTGTGGATGGGGGCCAGACCAATCCAACGGGGTCAACCCCAGTTGAGCTCGCCAGCCGTTGACCCAAGGTCGATCGGGCGTCCAGAACAGCTGCCGAAAGGCGAGATGCGAGAGGCGATTGAGCGGTCCCCCCAATGAGTGAGTGAGGCGAGAGAGATGGTGCGGAAACCGTCCGGTAGTCAGGGTCGGATAGGCCGCGAGAAAGGCAAAGGGAACCCCCAGTGATTCCGTGATATGCAGGTAGTTGGGAATGTGCGAAAGCACCAGGTCACGACCGCGGCACAACTCCACCTGACGGGCCAGGGCGGCTGGGGCGGGCGGACGACGACGAAAGAGATGCTTGAACAGTCGAACGAGGGCCGCTTGCCCGAGCGTTCCCCGCTGAACATCCCGCATGACCTGGCGCGGATCGGGTTCCCAAAGGGACACCCACGGGAGACCGGCCTCCTCGATTAACGGTTGAAAGGCGGCTACCGAAGCCATTTCCACTTGATGCCCGGCATCCGCCAAACCGCGCGCCACCGCCACACAGGGTTGAACGTCGCCTTGGGTGCCGGTGGAGCTGACCAGAAGGCGCATGGTGGACCCGGAATTCCGCTTATTCGAGGGGACGGATCCGCCGGAGTAGCGTCGCCGCGACCGTCACCGGGAGCCCACGTAACGCCCAATGACCTAAACCGGCCACCCGAAGTGCCAGACCCAAAGCCGTAGTGTAGTCCATCCACTCGCAGGGTTCATCGACTACCTTGCGATAGCGTCGAGCGTAACTCAGGTAGGGAGAAACTTCGTGCATCAAGCGGCGAAACCAGGCGGATTGGCCAGGGAGTTTGGCACCGGTCAGCACCACCCACGGCTTCACCGAAATCGCGTGCAGAAAGGTCGGCCGCGGGCGGAACAACCCCGTCAACCGCTCTGAGATCGAGTATCCCAGCGCTCCACCACTGTGAATAACGTCGGCGCCATTGCGGAGCATCCCAATGGGAACACCGGAAAACTCTTGGGAACCCAGCAGCGCATTCAACACGTCCTGATCCCCTTCAAAGGCCAGGCCACGTTCCGAAACAGGTCGGCCTTGAATCGAGATGTATTCGGGACTTTCCAGTAGCGCCCGCCAACGCGTCAGCAACGGCAAATGTTCTCGGGTCACCCGGACGACGCAGGAATTCAGGGTCTGGGGCAGTTCACGTCCGACCGGCAATTTCCAGGCCAGGGTGCGCCGGAGCGACCCTTGATTGGACTGGCTGGGGGGTTCCTGGGTGACCCCTAAAACCGCCGGTTGCCAGGCACGGAACAGCGGGCGCGGATCCTGGGTGAGCATCAGGTCCGAATCGAGCCAGACCGCTTCGCTCTCTGCGTCACTGAGCTCGCTCTCAAGCGCCTGAGGTTTGCAGTTCCATTGGTGAGCGCCGAGCGGTCGCTCCGGGACCAACCGAACCTGTGGAAACCGTTTCAACCAAGCCGAAAACTCCGGCAACGGGTCCGGGCGATGCAGCACCAGGGGAACCCCGGGGCAATGATCCGCGACACTGGCTACCAGCAGCTTCAGGCCGATCTCCGCCCCGCGGCGGTCTTCGGCGGCGCAAAAGGTCAGTTTCACAGGGTTCCCTTACTATTCCCGCACTTGGGCATTCAGGGTTGACTTCAAAGTCTCGATGACGCGGGTTTGGGCCGAATTCACTTCGTCGTCTTTCAGGGTCCGGTCAGCCGCCCGATACGTGAACGCGTAGGCCAAACTCTTGTGGCCTTCTGGAACGTGTTTACCGCGGAAAACGTCGAACACTTCCACCCGTTCCAAATTAGCCGGTTTCGTCCGGCGAATCGCCGTCAGAACCGCGTCGTGGGTCACCGCTTCGGGAACAATCACCGCGAGGTCCCGACGAACGGCCGGGAAGGCGGGCAGGGGCTTGAACGAACGGCTGGGGTTGGCGCGGGCTAGTAATTGCTCCAGATCTAATTCCGCCAGCAGGACGGGATCCCGCAGATCATAGCTGCGCGCCAACGCCGGCTGAAGCTGGCCGAACTCGCCGAGTACCAGTTTTCCGCCCAAGGTAGCTTCGGCTGATTCCAGATACAGCGGAGTGACCTGTCCGCGGCCCGTCCACGATACGCCCCGCAAACCCAACCGTTCGAGTAACTCTTCGAGAAGGCCCTTGAGGTCAAACACATCGCATTTCTCCTCCCGCGCCGTGCCCGACCAAAATTCCGGAGAACGCCGACCGGTTAACGCGACAGCAACCCGCCAACGTTCGCGCACCGTACCCGCCTCCAGGCTGAAAGTCCGTCCCAGTTCAAACACCTGAACGTCACCCGATTTTCGATGAAGATTATGCCGCAGAATGGTCAGTAAGCCAGGCAAAAGACTGGGTCGCAGGCAATCCATGTCACTGCTCAAGGGATTCGCGAGCCGGACCTGAGTCTCCGCGACACTCCCCGGCAGGTCAGCGGAGGAGACCAGGGTCTGGCCTTGCACCTCCATGAGGCCCAACCCGGTCAAAATCTCACGCACCCGCGCCAATTCATCGAACCGGGCATCGAAAGGATGTGCGCCCAGCGCACCGCGGGGCGAGGTGGCCGGAATCCGCTCCACCCCATACAACCGAGCCACCTCTTCGATGAGGTCGATTTCCCGCTTGAGATCGACTCGGTAGCTGGGAATTTCGAAAGTCACCGACTGCGGGCCGGCGCCGCTCGCGTCTTCCGAGCGGGGCACCTGCTTAAGTTTCAATTGGCCGAGCAGAAATTCGATTTCCTTGGCCGGCAAATCGAGACCGAGCACTTCGTTGACCTTACGGTGACGCAGGGACACCCACTTCGGTTTGATCGGTTGCGGATAGGCATCGATGATCCCTTCGGTCGCGATGCCACCCGCAGTCTCCAGGATCAATTGAAGGCAGCGGCGGCTCGCGAAATCACAGGCGGCCACATCGGCACCCCGTTCGAAGCGATAGCTGGCGTCGGTTCGCAGCGCCAGGGTCCTGCTCGTGCGGCGAATGTGAGTCGGCACGAAATACGCCGATTCGATCAGGACATCGACTGTGGCGTCGGTAATGCCGGTATGGCGTCCGCCCATCACACCCGCGAGCGCGATGCCTTTCTCGGTATCCGCAATGAGGAGATTCTCCGGGGTCAGCTCATGTTCCCGTTCGTCCAAGGTGGTGAATTTCTCCCCGGGAATTGCCCGGCGAACCACAATGGTGGGACGTCCATCGGCTCCGCGGGCGAGCAGATGATAATCGAACGTATGAAGCGGTTGCCCGGTTTCCAACATGACGAAATTCGTCACGTCGACCACGTTGTTGATGCTGCGTAAGCCGACCTTTTCGAGGGTTTGCCGCAGCCAGTCGGGACTGGGACCAATCTTCACCCCTTTGACCACGCGAGCGGTGTACCGGGGACATAATTCGGGAGCCTCCAGGTGCACGGCGACCAGGGTGGCCGCGGGTTCCCCGGTGGTAGACGTCGGCGCCGGCGGTTCGGGTAAACGCAAACTACCCGTGGTCACAGCGGCAATTTCCCGAGCGATTCCAAGGACACTGTTGAGATCGGGTCGGTTCGGAGTGACCTCAAGGTCGAACACGACATCACTGCGGCTGCGGCCCAGATAGTCGGCCAGGGGCTGACCCACGGTGGCGTCGGGGCGAAGGATGAGCAGGCCATCCTCCGTCCGCAGGCCCAGGGCCTCAGGATTAAGCCCTAATTCCGTCGCCGAACACAGCATACCGTGGGATTCGATTCCGCGGATTTTGCCGACCTTAATGACGAAGGGTTGGGCATCCCCTGGTTTCGGGGGCAGGGTGCTGCCGGGAAGAATTAGAGGAACCTTGTCGCCCGGCTGGAAATTCTGGGCGCCGCAAACAATCTGACGTTCGCCCGTTCCGTCATTGACGCGGCAAACGGAGAGTTTGTCGGCATTCGGATGTTTATCGCGGGTGATTACCTGCGCGACCACCAGGCCCGCGAATTCGCCCGCCAATTGCTCGACCCCCTCGACCTCCAGTCCCAACTGGGTGAGCCGTTCGGTAAGTTCGGCGGGAGTTCCGGGGGCGTCGACGTACTGCTTCAGCCAGTTAAGAGTGACCTTCATGCCTAGATAGCGGCCGCGACTGTGAGGGTTGATGGGGTGTTCGGCAATGCTCGGGCGCACCGACCCGTTTCCGTTTTGGGGTGGATGTAGTTATTCGCCGGTCATTTCGCGGGCGGAACGTGCTCTGAGCCGACGGTCCAACCACTGACCAGCGTTGCGGGCAAGCCGATGCGAGGGTGCCTCGACGGCGAAATAGAACGCCACCGTCAGGGCCAACACGAAGACCGTGTGCGCGCCCGTTTCCAACCAGGATCCAGCGGTCAAAAACTTCCAGTATGCAGCCCCGCGTTTCCACAAGTCGAACCAGTTTAGATGAGTCAGATAGAGCGAGTAACTCCAAGCGCCACACCACTCCAGCCAACGGGCGGGGGGGTGCTCGCGACACCAGGACAGTTCCCGGGGAAGCCAAAGCCAGGCCACGACCCCTACCAGAAGCACACTCACTGGGAACCGAACCGGAGGCAGGGCCATCGGCGAATGATGGATCAGAACATTACTTGCAATGAGAGTTCCCAGGATGGCCCCTCGCCACAGCCACCGACGCGAACCGACTGAAACCGGCAGACGACCCTGCCCGATTTGTTCAGCGAGAACGCAGCCGAGGAGCCAAACTGGCAGGTAGATAAAGGCCGTAGTCCAGCGGCCGAACTTCGCGGGATGAAGCACCTCTGAATTGGCTCCCAGCAGCACGAGAGATACAGCGAAACAGGCCCCTGTCACCCAGGTCCAGCCCCAACGACGGGCGGCCAGGAACAGCATCGGATAGAGGCTGTAATAAATGAGTTCGGCCATAAGGCTCCACCAAATGGACTTGACCGGATTCGCCCCACCAAAGATCTGGGAATGGAGCAGGGGGCCGAGGGCAAATGCCGCGGCCAAGGGGACGCCCAACCGCAAATAGCGACGGAGTAGGAAGGCTCCCCAATTGGGCGCCCCGCGGCCGACCTGCGGTAGGTGGATGCAGAGGCCAGAGACCACAAAAAAGATCATCACTGCTCCTTGACCATTGAGCAGATTGAGGTACAGGCCGCTGAGAACTTTGCCCAGCACGCCCAGGGACCCAAACAAACTCGCTGGAGAGGGGAGTCCGGTGTGGGTAAACACCACAATTAACGCACTGAGAAACCGGATGGAATCGAGTCCGTAAAGGTGGAGGCTGCGCCTAGGCGGAGAATGGGGAGGCGAGATGATAGCCATGCGTCGGCGGAAAGTCGGGAAAACCGTGCGGGAAACAACGAGCTAAAGGTGAGGTTTTTGGAAATCGGACTCTTAATGAAGCGCGAGCCAGACCGCTCCACCCACAGCCAAAATACCTCCGGCCAGCGAGCGGCGAGTGGGCCGTTCTCCATCGATCCACCAGGCCAACGGGATCACCGCGAGCGGAGTGAGCGCGGCGATCGCCACCACGATGCCGGTGGGTTGGATCTGCAAGGCCCATTGGTAGGCGGCAACCCCGAGGGACGGACCGCTTAAAGCATTGAGCAAGATCCACGGAAGCGCCCGACGGACGGCCAGTGGACCTTCTGGAGGAACTCCCACTCGATTGCGACGCGCCCAAAACCACCAAATCACCGTGAACGCGAGTCCAGCGAGGATGCGCTGGTATGCCACGGAAAGACCATCAAGCGGTTGATCGGCCTCTTGAGCCAACATCTGTCCATGCCGGCTCAACACCGCCCCCACGGCCTGTCCGGCGGCGGCCACAATGCCCAAGGCAAACCCCGGCCAACCGGGGCGAATCGCGCCGGCGCTTTTTGCCCGCGGTAGCAAGGCTACCGCCACCCCCGCCAGAATAAGGGCCCCGGCGGCAAGTTGACCCAGACTCAGACGCGTTCCCAACCAGGCCCACTCGGTCAGGGCGGCGATCGGTGCCGCCAGGCATTGGACCATCAGGCTGGTCAACTGCGCGCCCAATCGGGGCAGGGCCAGAAAGATAGCGGTATCGCACAGCCCAAAGCCAATCAGGCCGCTGACGACAAACCACCCCAGGGAAGGTCCGCTCAATCCAGCCCCAAAACTGTGAGCCCACGCTCCAAGGATCACGGTTGCGAGGGCAATGCGAACGAGATTGGCGTGTGTCGAACCGAGCAGGTTGACCGAGCGTTTCGCCGCGACCGATGACAGTGCGAACAGGAATGTGGCTAGGGCGGCAGCGAACATAAGGCGAAGCCGGCACCGTGAGGATCAAACCCGTAGCTTCGGTTCGGCCGCGGCGATCGCCCTCTGGCGCATCCGGCGCACGGCGGCACCTAGATTTCGCTTTTTGAACAGCGATGTGCCCGCCACAAACGTATCGGCCCCGGCTCCGGCACATTCTTCGATCGTCGCCTCATTGATCCCGCCATCCACTTCGATGCGAAAGTTAAGCCCCGCCTCGCGCCGCCACGCCTTGGCCTGCTGGATCTTGGGAACGCATTCGTGAATGAAGGATTGTCCACCAAATCCGGGGTTAACGGTCATGACCAACAAAAGGTCAATTTGCGCGAGGAAGGGCTTCACCTCCGCGATGTTGGTCGGTGGATTGATGGCCAGACCCACCTGCTTACCCAACGACCGGATTTTCCAGAGGAGTGGAAGCACCAAAGGGCCTAACTCGATGTGAATGGTCAGGCCATCGGCACCCGCTTTGGCAAAGGGTTCGAGCAAAATCTCGGGTTTCGAGCACATCAAGTGAACGTCGAAATAACGGGAGAAGAACGGCCTCACGACGCGGACTACTTCCGGGCCAAATGAAATATTGGGCACAAAATGCCCGTCCATGATGTCTAGGTGAAGGTATTCAGCGCCGGCTCGGTCCACCCGCGCGGCCTCGTGGGCGAGGCGGCCAAAATCGCTGGCGAGCAAAGAAGGCGCAATGATCATGCAGGTCGGTCAAGGTGCAAACGCAGAGCGGCCGGGTCAATCAGCCCGGCCGCTTTACTGAATTCTAAATCAAATTGTTTTCAGGCCGCCGCTGGTGCGGGTGAGCCAAAGCCAGGCAGTTTGGGAGGGAGTGGCTTGACCACTTCGGGCAACGGAGTCACGGCCGGAGCGCCACTGGGAGGTTCGACGTTGGTCGGATTAACCGGGGGAGGCGTGAATTTACCGGTCTTCACGATATCTTCAACCTGGGTTCCATCGAGCGTCTCGAATTCCAGCAGCGCATTGGCGATTATTTCCAACTTGTCCCGGTGCTCTTCAATCAGGCGCTTCGCAGTTTTATAACCGTCATCGACCAATCGTTTGACCTCGGCATCAATCGCCTCCGCCGTCTGCTCGCTGTACTCCTTGGAGCGCATCATGTCGCGACCGAGAAAGACGTACTCCTGAGCCTCGCCATATAGCACGTTACCGAGTTTCTCACTCATGCCCCAATGCATCACCATGGATTTGGCGATCGAGGTGGCTTGTTGAATGTCCCCGGAAGCTCCGCTGGAAATGTCATCAATCACCATCGCCTCAGCAATCCGGCCCGCCATGGTCATGGTGATCATATCGAGGGCCTGCTTGCGCCGCATGTTCAAGACATCCTCTTTCGGCAGCGACATCGTGGCTCCCAAGGCGCGTCCGCGCGGAATGATGGTCACCTTATGCAGCGGGTGTGTGTGCTCGAGCAAAACATTGACCAACGCATGACCCGCCTCATGCCAGGCGGTCGCTCGCTTTTCCTCTTCCGACATCGCCAAGCTCCGACGTTCCCGGCCCCATCGCACCTTGTCGCGCGCCTCTTCTAATTCGCGCATTCCAATGGCCTTTTTATTGCCACTGGCAGCAATCAGGGCGGCTTCGTTGAGCAAGTTGGCCAATTCGGCCCCGGAGAATCCCGGAGTTCCCCGGGCAATCACCGAAAGATCGACTGAGCTGTCCAGCTTCACATTCTTGGCGTGAACCTTGAGAATGGCTTCCCGACCCCGCACATCCGGCAAATTGACCGTTACTTGCCGATCAAACCGGCCCGGTCGTAGGAGCGCCGGATCAAGCACATCCGGTCGGTTGGTGGCCGCGATGATGATGATGCCTTCCTGGGTGTCGAAACCGTCCATTTCGACCAATAGGGCATTAAGCGTTTGTTCCCGCTCATCATTTCCACCCCCAAGCCCATGGCCCCGAGCGCGGCCCACCGCATCGATTTCGTCGATAAAGATCAGGCAAGGTGTGTTCTTTCGGGCCTGCTCAAACATGTCCCGAACTCGACTGGCCCCGACCCCAACAAACATCTCCACGAAATCGGAACCGCTGATGCTGAAGAAGGCGGCGTCCGCTTCGCCCGCAATCGCCTTGGCGATGAGCGTCTTGCCCGTTCCCGGAGGGCCGACCATGAGGATTCCCTTGGGGATCCGACCGCCGAGCTTTTGAAATTTCTTGGGATCCTTAAGGAACTCGACCAACTCCGAGACCTCCTCTTTGGCCTCTTCCACGCCGGCAACGTCCTTAAAGGTCGTCTTGTTCTTCTCTTTACTGAGTAATCGAGCCTTGGATTTGCCGAAGCTCAGGGCCCCGCGGCCAGCAGCCTTAATTTGGCGGATGAAAAAGAACCAGATCAGCAAGCCCACGATGATAATGGGCAGCAGTCCGAGGACGACCTGGAGGAAGACATTGTTGTTGTCGACCGCGCGGAAGCGGCCGGTATCGAGCAGAATGTCCTCCTTCATCGGCGTCAGCCGAGCTTCCAGAGAGAAGGGTATCGGGTTGGTCTTGCCCTCTTCCAGGCTGAAATATCGGCCGCGCACAATCCGTAGATTTTGCGATTGGGCGCTGTAATTAATCTCACCGCTCTCGATCAGATTCGAGGAAACGAGATCAAACAACTTCTTCTGCGAAATCGGTTGGTAGCGCTGCTGACTGGAGCGCTGGAAGAAAAGCAAAAGGGGAATCAGCGCGGCCACTGCAATCCAGACCAGCCAAGTGCGCGCCTGAATAGGCGAGCCACCACTGGGAGTTTGGTTCCGTCCACTGTCGTTGTCGTCAGGCATGTTGAAACGTGTTGGGAAACTATCACTGGGTGGATTCGGTGCAAGGGATGTTTGCCCGTGTAAATCAGTGTCCTCGTCGCCATTTCAAGGTCAGAACCCGCCGCGTTTGGATCCCCAGCTTAAAGCGTTCCCCCGGCGGCAATCCTTCCACCCAAAAAATCGCCCCCGACTCGCTGACCCCCAAAACGGCCTTCCGCCGTTGCTGCAGCGGAATCTTTCGGTTGACGAACAGATCTTGAAGTTTGACCGGACGCGGTTGACCCAACGGCTGAAAGCGATCTCCCGGCTGCCAATGGCGAAAGACGACCCGAGAGCCCAGCGAATCGAGGTCGAACGACTCTTGCTGGGGCCGGATTTTTAGCGGGACCCGACGAAAGGGCCCGACGGACCCAACCAGGGTTACTTCACCCAAACAAACCGGAGCCATTCTCGGACGAATCCAGGCTTCCACCCGGTCGCTCTGGAAAGCCGTCGGGGGGGGAGTGGGGCGAAAGTGAAGGGTTCCGTCGGGTTCGCGCTGTAAGACGTGCTGGGGGCTAGTCGTCACGGGCGTGGTTGAAACCCGGAGTTGCTCCACCCGTTCAAAGTCACCATCGTGTCCCAGGTCCCACAATTGTTGCCGAATCACTGCGCGCTGCAGCGCCACGGGTAGCCGATCAAAGGCCCTGGGCCGCGCCGACTCTCGCCATTGGGCGGCGGCTTGCGCGACCCAATCGGCTTCCGCACCCACAATTTGAGCCGTCCGAAGGAGCGCTTGGCGTAGCGCCGGATTAAATTCCTGTTCCAGATAGGGAAGGAGCTCATGCCGAATGCGATTTCGCAGAATTGCTCGATCCTGATTGCTGACGTCATTCCGGAAAGAAATGCCTTCCTGGGACGCGAATTGATGTAATTCAGCCTTGGAGCAATCGAGGAGGGGACGAATCAACCGGAGGGTCGGCTCCACCGGCGAGGCATCCAACCAACTCATCCCTCCCAGCCCTTCGCCGCCGGCCCCCCGCAGTAACCTCAAAAGAATGAGCTCGGCCTGATCGTCGGCATGATGGGCGAGGGCGATGGTACCAATCCCCGCCTGAACGGCCGTCCGCGCCAAAAACCGGTGACGCAACCGTCGAGCGGTCATTTCCAACGATTCCTGCGTCTGTTTCCGGCTATCCTGAACCGGAAGGCGGCCGGTGTGGATTGGTAAATCACCCGCCGCGGCCGAAGACACCACCAAGTCTTCGTCGGCATCGGAATCGGCCCCCCGCAGTTGATGGTGCGCATGGGCCACGTTCAGGGTTACCTCACCCGCGTCGGCCATTTTTTTCAAAGCCGCCAGCAACACCATCGAGTCAAGCCCCCCAGAAACCGCCACCAGCACCTGCCGGTCGCGAGGGAGCAACCGGTGAAGTTCCAGATTCCGACGGACGCGACGGACAAGTTCGGACACGACGCCAGGGTAGGGGAGTGCGATGAGCTTGGGGAGTCTGACTCTTTTCTGGCATTCTCCAATTCTTCGGCTTGGCGCTACGCGACTGGCTCCGTAGCGTCACGGCCCGCGAATGAGATTCACGCCGCTGGGCCTTGCTGTCTTGTTGACTGCTGCGGCGCTTGGTCAGGAACCGCCGCCCGCGGCCGAGTCGCGTCTTGAGCTGATCATTTCCTCGGCTGATGGCATGGGAGAGGTCGAGCTCGATCGTAAGACCAACATCGCCACTGCCCGGAATGGCGTGGTGGTCCGGTATGGAACCGCGGTGTTGACGGCTCAGCGCATTCGCCTGAGCCCGACAACTACGATCATCGAAGCGGAGGGCGATGTTTCAATTCAGCAGACCCGCCCGGATGGCGGTACCGTTCTGTGGCGGGGACAAAAGGTTCGATACGATTACGCGAATCGCATGGTCGAGGCCGAACAGTTTCGCTTTGGCCAGCCGCCCTATTTTGTCGCGGGCGAGCAACTGCGCGCCGGTCAAACCAACGGCGTCCAGAGCGCCATCAATGCTATCGTCACCACCGACGACGTGGCGGAACCGGGCTACCGTCTTAAGGCTCGTTCTATTACCGTCACTAACAACAAGACAGTCACCGCTGAGGATGCGGTAGTTTTCGCCGGCCCAGTGCCCGTCCTATATTTTCCGAAATATACGGAAACACTGGGCGAACGTCGCTTCTATTGGACCGCGGTTCCGGGATATCGAACAACCTGGGGAGCCTTCATCCTGGGTGCCTATAATCAAAACTGGAATGACACGGTCCAGACCGCACTGGAACTCGATTATTACACCACGCGGGGCCCCGGGATCGGTCCATCCATAAACTACGACCTGGGGAAATGGGGCGAAGGGCAGGGGCAGATCTACTACGTCAGCGATCGGAATCCGGGGGATGATTTCTTCGGCAATGCCATCAGTGAAAACCGGGAGCGGGTTACTTACACTCATACGGCGAACCCCTGGCAGGACTTCTATGCCAAAGCGGCGGTCCGGTACCAATCTGACGCGAACATCATTCACGATTTTTTTGATGATGAATATCGGGCGAATACCCAGCCATTGACGCTGTTCGAGGGGCAGCAGTTGTGGAAAAACTACACACTGGGTGTGGTTGTCGTTCCGCAGATCAATTCGTTTCAACAGCAGGTTGAACGGTTGCCGGAACTTGTCTTCAACGGGGCCCGTCAGCAAGTCGGACCGACGCCGTTATATTACGAGACCCAGAATTCTGCCGGGTATTTCGAATTTCGGGGCGGTGACTACACCTCGACCAACTACTCGGCATTCCGAGCGGACACCTTCCACCAGATTACCCTTCCTTACACCGCCTTCGGTTGGTTGAACTTTGTTCCACGGGCCGGCGGGCGATTCACCCATTATTCCGAGCCAACCGGACTCGATCTGGATGCCGAAAATCGGTGGATCTTCAACACCGGTGGCGAAGTCAGTGCCAAGGCTTCGGCGCTGTGGAAAGGCGTCAACAATCAGTTTTGGGAGCTGAACGGCTTGCGGCACGTCCTTCGGCCGTCCTTCAATTATGCCTACGTACCGACGCCGAAAGTGCTGCCGAACGAGCTTCCGCAGTTTGACCGGCGGGTGCCGTCGCTCGAATTGGAGCCGATTGATTTTCCCGACAACAACTCCATCGATACGCTCGGCTACCGCAATGTGATCCGACTGTCGCTGTTCAATTTAGTGCAAACCAAGCGGTCCGGAACCGTCCAGCCGTTTGTTTCCTGGCAGCTTTACACCGATTGGAACGTGGGTGAACTAGAGACGGACCAGGCGCCGTTCAGTGACGTCTACTCACGACTCTTGATCCAACCGCGAACCTGGTTCGGATATGGCACCTTGCTGCGCTACAACGTCTCCGAGTCGCGAGTCGCTGAGTTCGACAACTTGGTGCGGCTAACGCCCAACGACGTCTGGAGTTGGACGGTTGGAAACCGGTATTTGGTCGCCGATCCCGAATTGGGAATGCTCGACAGCAGTTTGTTTCTTTCGAGCGTGGGGTATCGGATGAATGAGAACTGGAGTCTGCGCATGTCCCAGCAATTCGAGGTCCGCACCCAGACGATGGAAGCGCAGTATTACACCTTGTCCCGAGATTTCCGGAGCTGGGTGGGCGCGCTCACGGTTCGGATCCGCGACAATGGAACTAATGGAATCGATTGGACGATCGGGGTAGGGTTCCAACTCAAAGCCGCGAATCGCAAGGGAGCTTTGGAACCAGAGTATGGTCCGAACCGATTGTTGGGCTATTGGAACTGACGGATGGATCCGCGCAAACTAAAGGAACGCCGCCCAAACTCGTATCCTCTAATTGAATATAACCTTTATTGTGCAGTTTAGGGCTCAGGTGCACGGGCTTGAATCGTTACCAATGGAATTTGGCGAGTAGACCTCGCGCTGGGATCTCTGGGTCTCAGCCCACGCGTGCCCCCCAATCAGGACCCGAATTGGGTCTGCGCTCGACTGATTGCCCTCCGATGTCGCTCACCGCTGCGACCATCCGAAATTGATGCCTTTGCGAATGAAGGGCCAGAAAACCATCCAATGCTGACCAATGACGCGCTCCTGCGGAAAATCCGGGATCGGCCAATGTCGTGAGTCGGCACTGTTCATGGTGTTGTCACCAAAGGTCACATAGTGCTTGGGCCGAATCGGCACCTCGGTGGTTCCATTAGGAAAGTTCTGGGTCGGACCCGGATTTCCCCAAACTTGCGACCAAATCGTCCCGTTCACGTGCCCGGAGTAATGATCCGCCCGGGGTGGCCCTGCCGGGTCAAACCCCAAGACCTTCTCGAATCCCGGATCATTGGTGGAGAGCTTCCGGCCATTGATATACGTGTGACGATCATCCCCGATTCGCACGGTTTCGCCGCCTAAACCTACCAGCCGCTTAATGTAGTGAGTATCCGCGGTCATTCCTGGGTGCTTTTCCGAGCGAAAGACGATGATGTCGCCACGTTCCGGTCGCCGAAAATTGTAGGAAATTCGTTCGACGAACAAATGGTCACCCGTCACCACGCGCGCCCGTACGATTTCTTCACCCTTGCGAAATCGCTGTTGTTTCAAGGTCCGCCGCGTTTCGTCAAAAAGTCCCAATTGACGCGGGAAATCGTCCGGGGGAAACCACACTGCAATCGGTCCGGCTGTGGTCAGTAAGTTCTGCCGTTTCACGAAGGGAAAGAACATCTTTGGCTTGGTTTCCCAGTCCCGGATTTCCAAGTCCAGCGGAGCGGTAATCTGATAGTAACTGACCCCCTCCATGACTTTTTCCCAGATGCGGATCGGCCAGGAAGGAATGGGCCTATTGGTTTCCCGCAAATCCTGATACGTAACCCCCCACAGGGTGGGTTGGGCCGATCCCGTCGGAATAACCATCGGCTGGATCAGAAAGGCGCGACTCCCGACGATCAGCACCGCGATCTCGAGCAGCATCACCAAATTCTCGCGCACACCGTGGTTTGGATACGGCTTCAACCATTTATTGGCCGTGGCTTCCAGAGCCTCCATCTGCGCCACAACGGCCGACCGATCGACGCCGCTGCGAACGGTTTTCCGGAACCCGGCCAGGCTGTCCTCCATCGCGGCCACCGCGTTGGGAGCCAGTACATCGCGCTGGTGGTTCAGAATCTTGCGGACCGTGTCCTCTAATTCACCCGCCTTGCGCACGGTGCGAGAAATCAACCAGCGGAATAAGTACATGCGATGCGTGAAGCACAGACATTCTGAGCAGGCAATGGTTCAAACTCCAGCCTGACCTGCACGGAGAACTCATTATCTGACGCCGCCCCGGCCCAATCGCGACCCCTGTGGAAGGACCGTCGTCCGGGGCAGGTTCCCCTGCCCTCCCGTTTAGTTGGTTTTCAAGACTTCGACGAACGCCTCTTGGGGGATTTCCACCGAACCGATGGATTTCATCCGCTTCTTGCCCTCTTTTTGCTTCTCCAGGAGCTTCCGCTTACGCGAAATGTCGCCACCGTAACACTTGGCGGTCACGTCCTTACGAACGGCACTCACCGTTTCGCGGGCGACAATTTTGCCGCCGATGGCCGCTTGAATCGCCACCTGGAACTGCTGCCGCGGGATGACTTCCTTCAGTTTGGCGGCCAGGACCCGACCGCGCGTTTCGGATTTGCTCCGGTGCACCAGGCTGGAGAATGCCTCCATCACTTCGGCATTCACGAGCATGTCCAGCTTCACCATGTCGCTCGGCTCGTAACCCGCCGGCTCGTAGTCCATCGAACCGTAGCCGCGCGTGATCGATTTAATGCGATCATGAAAGTCGATGAGGATCTCATTCATCGGGATGCGACAGGTCAACATCACCCGCCGGGAATCCACCGTCTCGGTGGTATTGATTTGGCCCCGCTTTTCCGCGATAAGGCCCATCATGTCCCCAATGTTCTCGCTCGGACAGATCACGAACGCTTTCACGATCGGCTCAAAAATCTGATCGATGTACGTGACGTCGGGCATGAAGGCCGGATTATCGACTTCCTTCTCGGTTCCGTCAGTCATCCGTATCCGGTACACCACGCTGGGATAGGTGGCGATGATGTCCATGTCGAACTCCCGGCGGAGTCGTTCCTGGACGATTTCCATGTGGAGCAATCCGAGGAACCCGCAGCGAAAGCCGAATCCAAGGGCCACGGAACTTTCAGTCTGAAAGGTTAAGGCGGAGTCATTGAGCTGCAGCTTGGCCACGGCGCTCTTCAACCCTTCGTAGTCGGCGGTGTTGATCGGATAGATCCCGGAAAACACCATCGGATGGATCTCCTGGAAGCCGGGCAACTCCGGAGCTGGACTGCGGGGATCGGTGATGGTATCGCCAACTTTGACCTCGCGCGGGGTCTTGATGTTAGCCGTAAAATAGCCCGTTTCGCCGACTTCCAATTTCTCGCGGACGTAGGCTTTGGGATTGAAGGAGCCGACTTCCTTGACCTCAACCGTTCGTCCCGAATGCAGCAGTTTGACCAACGTCCCCGCGCGCAATTCGCCGTTCGTGACCCGAACGAGAATGACCACGCCCTTATAAGTGTCGAAGTAGCTGTCGAAAATCAGGCCCTGCAGGGACGGGGCTCCGGAGGGTTTTGGAGCCGGAATCCGATGGACGATCGCCTCCAGAATCTCCTCGATACCGATGCCTTCTTTGGCGCTGGCCAGAATCGCTTCCTCGGCCGGGATGGCCAGGATTTCCTCCAATTGTTGCTTCGCCTGCGGGATGTTGGCGTGGGGTAAGTCGATTTTGTTGATTACCGGGATGATGTACAGGTTCTGCTTCATCGCCAGGTTCAAGTTCGCTACGGTCTGGGCCTCGACGCCTTGCGCAGCATCAACGATCAGCAACGCCCCCTCACAGGCACTGAGGGATCGAGAAACTTCGTAGGCAAAATCCACGTGTCCCGGAGTGTCGATCAGATTCAGCTCGTACTTCTCACCGTTCTTGGCGGTGTAGTACATCGTGACCGGGTGCGCCTTGATCGTGATTCCACGTTCCCGTTCCAGATCCATGGCGTCCAGGAGCTGCTCCTCCATGTCCCGTGTGGCCACCGTGCCAGTGAGATGGAGCAACCGGTCGGAAAGCGTCGTCTTTCCGTGGTCGATGTGAGCGATAATGCTGAAATTGCGGATGTGTGCGGCGTCCATGGATGCAAATGCCGCGCTGAAGCCGTTGCCTCAACGCGGCCTAACAATACTGGCGGAAGATACTGTCGAACCCTCCGCTGGGAAGGGGAAATCACCGGGGAGTTGTGGGAACGACCGCAAATTGCGCCGTCTTCTCCGGTTCGATTCTTGAGTGCCTTATCGGCCAGAAGCACCCATCGAGGCGAGAGAGCGCTTAGCCGAAACATCACCGCGGGCCGCTAACTGGCGCAAGGCGGCCACCGCCCGCGGATCAGTCACCGGTCGAGCTGCCGGTATCACTCGAGCCACGCCCGGATTGACCTGTGCGGTCGAACTCGCCCCCGCCGTCCCGGTCCCGGTCGCCCCCGGCACCCCGCCCGCAGCCCAGAAGGAATTGGCCAGATTGATGTTCCCCGCCATCGGCCGCTTCCGGGTGACATAACTGATGCCGCCGGGTCGGTCGGTGGTTTCGCCCGAAGCTTGAACCCGTGGAACTGTCGTACCGGCCAGCCCGTTCTGACTTTGCTGGGCCAAAACCGCGCTATCCAGGCAGAGCAGCAGGACGAGACTCCAGGTGGATTTCATGGTCGAGAAGTAGCAAAGGACCCCTGCCCTGACTAGTCCGATGTCGTCGGACCGATCGGCCCAGTCACGGGAGCTCGAGCACAGTTGCCGAACCATGGTGCGGGGCCGGGGGATTTACGGGGGGAAGCGGACACACTCCCGACAGGCAATAGCGGTTCTCTGCAATCCAGCGATAGCCCCAGTCGGCCAGCCCGCGGAAGCCCGGCCAGCCGCTCATTAGAACGAAGGGCCAGAGCCACCACACCGAGCGGCCCAATTCGCGCCAGGCCTCCATGCCTCCAACCACCTGACCGTTCTGCCGCCGGAGTTTCATCTCCCGGCGAAGTTCATCCGGAGTCACTCCGAGGGCGGGAGCCACCCAGGGCTCTTGCAGCGGGCGAAACAAAAAACCCCGCCGTTCGAACAGTCGCCCCATCCGACTCACAATACTGGTGCAGACGGGACAGGCTCCATCGTAGAAGACCCAACCGCGTTGCCTTCCCGGAAACTCCGGAGGCACTGCGGAAATGGGTTCATTGGACCAAGCAGAATTCAGAATCATGTCAGGGCCTTGGTTCAGTTGCCGATCTTTAAAAGCTTGAGGGCCTTGTCGCCCAACCGGGCTAGTTTAGTGACCGCGGTGATGGGCCAGGTCCGGAACTGCGCATACCAACCGGCCGTCGTGTCGAAAAACTCGTGAAGTTCGCGAAACCGATCCTCGCTGTATTGGCTGGTCGCTTCGTCCTTGATGGCTTCATCAAGGCATTCCCGCAGAACGGCCAGCGTAGGATCCACTTCCCGCTTTTTCCGTTCATCCAGGACGCACCGGAAGAGTTCCCACACATCTTTCTTGGTCTCAAAATGGTCCCGCCGATCCCCCGGTAAATGCACCAGCTTCACGATGCCCCAGACCTGCAGTTCGCGCAGGCTGGTGCTCACGTTCGATCGGGCCACCCCGAGCGTGTGCTGGATGGATTCGGCATGGAGGGGCGCGGGCGCCAGAAAGAGCAACGCATGCACTTGGGCCACCGTGCGATTAATCCCCCAGCGGGTGCTCATCTCGCCCCAATGTAGGACAAACTTCTGTTCAACTGGTGATAGACCATTCATTCGCTAATTTCTGTCCTTACAGAAATGTCTGGAAGGACATTTGTCAAACGATCTCTCCGCGGAAGTCCACCTCTCCCCGTTCAGCGACGTCCCTTGCCTCGGCTGCGTCGGCCATACTCGGCCGCCCGGCTCGCGGCCCCTGGATTCTTCAGCTCCGCGCCCCCCAGGCGCTGCTTCAGCTCACGAATCTGGTCCCGTAACAAGGCCGCCTTCTCAAACTCCAGATTGCCCGCCGCTTGCACCATTTCTTGTTCGAGTTCACGGAGGGTTTCGGTCAGATCAAATTCTTCCACACTCTCGTGCAACGCCGCCGCCGCCGCCGCCCGGCTGTTGGGTTGACTACCCAAACTCCCCTCCAGGGCCCGAGTGACCGAGCGCGGCGTAATGTTGTGCTCGAGGTTGTAGGCAATTTGCCGCTGCCGACGGTATTCCGAGACGGCCAAAAACTTCTGAATACTCTGGGTCCGCACATCCGCATAGAGAATGACCTTCCCGTTCAGATGCCGCGCGGCGCGCCCCGCCGTCTGGATTAAACTCGTGGCACTGCGGAGGTAGCCTTCCTTGTCCGCATCCAGAATGGCCACAAGCGACACCTCCGGCAAATCGAGTCCCTCACGCAACAGATTGATCCCGACCAGCACGTCACAGTCGCCCCGGCGCAGAGCCCGGAGAATTTCCACCCGCTCAATCGCATCAATTTCGCTGTGCAGATAGCGAACGTTGACGGCCAGTTCCCGGAGATAATCCGTCAGTTCCTCCGCGGTCCGCTTGGTCAGCGTGGTCACCAGCACTCGCTCCTTCAGTTCTACCCGCTGGCGAGCCTCTTCCAGCAGATCGTCAATTTGTCCTTTTAGCGGCTTGATCACGATCTCGGGATCGATCAGTCCGGTCGGACGGACGATCTGCTCGGCCACATTCAAGGTCCCGGCCAGTTCTATTTCCGCCGGACCGGGTGTGGCGCTGACGTAAATTGCCTGGTTTACCATGGTCCGAAATTCCTCGGAATTCAGCGGCCGATTGTCCAAGGCGCTGGGCAGTCGGAAGCCATGATCCACCAATACCGACTTCCGGGCCAAGTCACCGGCACTCATGCCCTGAATCTGCGGGAGCGTGGCGTGCGACTCATCCACGATGAGGAGGAAATCCTCCGGAAAAAAGTCGATCAACACTCCCGGTCTCGATCCGGTCGGACGTCCGGTGATATGCCGGGAATAGTTTTCAATCCCCGAGCAAAAGCCGAGTTCCTGCAATTGCTCGAGATCGAACTCGCAGCGCATCTTGATTCGTTGCGCCTCCAGCAGTTTTCCCTGCTTTTCAAACCAAGCAATCCGCTCGGTCAATTCCTGCCGGATAGTCAGCATCGCGCGGTTGATTTTCTCCTGCGGAGTGGCGAATTGCTTGCTCGGGAAAACATTGAACCCTTCCAACGATTCAAGGGTATCCCCCGTCAAGGGATCGAACCGGGTGAACCGCTCAATTTCATCGCCAAAGAACTCGATGCGAACGGCGTCCTCGGCATAGGCAGGTTGCAATTCAATGACGTCGCCCCGGACGCGGAACTTTCCCCGCTGCACTTCGTAGTCGTTGCGCGAAAACTGCAGGTCCACCAGCCGTTCGAGTAATTGATTGCGCGCAATCTGCTGGCCAACCCGGAGCGGAATCACCATCGACTCGTAGTCCCGCCGATCTCCGATGCCGTAAATGCACGAGACGCTGGCCACCACAATGACGTCGCGCCGGGTCAGCAGACTGGACATGGCCGACAGGCGGAGTCGTTCGATCTCCTCATTCACCGACGAATCTTTCTCGATAAAGGTGTCTGTCCGCGGGATATAGGCTTCGGGCTGGTAGTAGTCGAAATAGCTGACGAAATACTCAACCGCGTTGTTGGGAAAAAATCCCTTAAACTCGGCGTAGAGCTGAGCGGCCAGGGTCTTGTTGTGGGAGATGATGAGGGTGGGCCGGCCCAGGTTGGCGATCGCATTGGCCATGGTGAACGTCTTCCCGGAGCCGGTAACGCCCAGGAGGACCTGATGTTTAACACCTTTCAACAACCCATCTGTCAACTTGGCGATCGCCGTCGGCTGATCTCCGGCGGGAGCGTAAGGGGCCACCAATTCGAACGAACGCACCATGCGGCGGAGAGTAGACGTTAACCGCAGCAAAGCGAAGCGAAGCGGGCTTCCGACGGGAGAATCTTTCTTTCCACGACTGGGCCGACTGGACTCAATTTTGGAACCTCACCGATGTTCCATCGAAGTGAGGCAGTCAGACAGCGTCTTTTTGATTCAGAAAGTTGAAATGGTATTCGCCCGCTGTCCCGGCCAGCACAGCGCGACACTTGTCGAGGGTGCGTGCCGCGATGAGGTAGCCCGCGAGCGTTTCACGCGGACTGCGGGGATATTCCTTGGTGAGGTCTTTGGCGGGGAGCTTCGGATTTGTGTTCCTGGATGACCATTCAACTGTGATGAGACATATCAACGATCTCGCCCATCCGCGATGCCGCGGGCGCGATTATCGGTGCTTCGAAGATTGCCCGCGACATTTCCGACCGCAAGCGGGCGGAGGAGGCGCTGCGCGAAAGCGAAAGGCAGTTTCGGACGATGCTAGACTCCATGTCGCCACTGGCTTGGTTTGCCAAACCCGATGGCTACATCATTTGGTACAACCGGCGCTGGTTCGAATACACTGGGACCACAATTGAGCAGATGCAGGGCTGGGGCTGGAAAAGCGTGCAGGACCCCAAGCTGCTCCCCAAAGTGCTGAAGCAGTGGAAGACCGCGATCACCTCCGGCCATCCGTTTGAGATGGCGTTTCCGCTGCGCGGAGCCGACGGGCGCTTCCGAGAGTTCCTGACGCGCGTCTACCCCCTGAAGGATGCGGAAGGGCGGGTGTTGCAGTGGTGCGGGACCAACTCCGACATCAGCGAGCTCAAGCAGATGGAGTACAACCTGGCAAACAAAAACGAGGAACTCCAAAACGCCAACGCCCTACTCGTGTCGATCAGTCAAGAGCTTCGGGTCAGCAATGAGTAACTGGAAGCGCGAGTCATGGCGCGCACCTCCCAACTGCGGGCGTTTGCTGGCGAGTTGACCCAGTCGGAAGAACGCGAGCGGCGGCGGATCGCCCAGATCCTTCATGATGCGATCCAGCAACTACTGGTTGGAGCTCAAATGTACCTGGAAGTCGTGCTCGACCACACAGAGGCTGGGTCGTTCCAGATGGAGTTGCAACGGGCCAAACAGATCATCGAAGAATCCGGCCACCTGGCGCATGAGCTGAGTCACGAGCTGAGTCCGTTCGTTCTGCACACGGAGGGATTGGCGGCGGCGCTGAAATGGCTCGCGAGGTGGATGGGCACCAACCACCGTTTGCACGTCTGCATGGAGGTCAATCCCACCGCCGAACCAGTCGAAGAAGACGTTAAAATCTTGCTCTACCAATCGGTGAGGGAACTCCTCTTCAACGTGGTTAAGCATGCGTGCGTCAAACGCGCCCGAGTGAGGATGGCATTGGGCCCTGAGAATCACTGTGAAATCCCCGTGAGCGACCAAGGCAAGGGTTTTGATCCAACGAAGGTCCGGCCCGGACATGAAACCAGCGCCGGTTTTGGTTTGTTCAGCATTCGCGAACGGCTCCAATTGCTGGGCGGACAGATGCAAGTGAAGAGTGCCCCGGGCCAGGGGAGCCGGTTCCGGCTGATCGCCCCGCTGCACGAACTGCCGCAGCCCAAGGCGGAGCCAGCCCATGGGCGCTCCCGTTTGCAGCGCGCGGAATTAGCACTCGTCGCGAAGCGGTCGCCAGGGAGGAAGCAGACTGGCGCGGCGGCAGCCACCCGGGCCGGTCGATCCAGAATTCGCATTTTATTGGTGGACGACCACAGGGTGATGCGGGACGGGTTGGCCGCCCTCCTGGCGCAGCACCCAGACATTAAAGTCGTCGCCGTCGCTTCCGACGGCCAGCAAGCCATCGAGCAAGCCCGGAGGCTCCAGCCAGATGTCATGCTCATGGATGTGAGCATGCCCCGAATAGACGGCATCGAGGCCACGCGCCGAATTACAAAGGCGTGGCCGCGCATCAAGGTTATTGGCCTCACGATGTGCGAAGACGACCCCCGTCATTGCGCCATGCTCAAGGCCGGGGCGGTGAAATGCCTTATGAAGAGCGGGCCCGCTCAAGTCTTGATCAAAGCCATCCACGCCGCCGTCCCCTCGGCATCTGTCGCGCGTTCTGGCAGGGACAAGAGAAGCGTCCGCAAGGCGTAACTCCCGTCGAGTTCGTTCGCAGCGCATGATTGAACCCAACCGCTGGCGCGGCGGCCTGTCGGCGGGGCCAAGTCCTGGATGAGGACATGGGCGGGTCGGTATTCTGAACGAGTTCTGGAGCGCTTTGGATTCCCACTCGGGAGATCCTCGGCGTCCTTATGAAGGACATCGACTACCTCTGCATCCAACAGTTCCGGAACTCTGTCGAGCCTTGCGAGTCGTTGGATCGGGTCGGGTGCCGGGGATTGCGCCCCGGCACCCTCCCACACCACCGGATGTGCGGTTTTCTCGCATCCGGCGGTTGAACGCGGCCTCAGTACTTCATCTCCAGTCTCTCCCCGGACCGTCCGGACTTCACGCACGTCCCAAATCCAGTTGGATACCTTCGACTATAAACCCTTACAGCACGCGCCTCGCGTGCTGGCCGAGGCGCCCTCGCCTCGGCCGGTGCGCCACGGGTCACTGAGTGGTGGCGACTCCACGCGCACGCCGCGGACGACGGGGAAGCCGTCCGCCGCACGCGAGGGCGCGTGCGCTCGTCAAACCAACGGCATGGCGCTGCGGAAGACTCCGATGATCCGCTTGCGATTCCCGGGAAGAGACGGGTAGTCTAACTCCTGATTTCCTCCCGCATATGAAACGGACCGCAACCTCCTGGAGCCTCGCCCTGGTCGCCTGGCTGGCGCCCCAGTTAGTGGCGGGTCCGAGCAGCGCGCCTTCCGGGAAACCGGCCCGGGCGGAAATTGGTGGCGCCACGCTGCAACGATACTGCCTCGACTGTCATGACGCCGAGACCGCCAAAGGTGACTTGGACCTTTCGTCCCTGCTGAACGAACCGGCCGAACAACAGTCAGCAGCCTGGGAACAGGTCATTCGCCGCCTCGCCACGCGCCAGATGCCGCCCGCGGCCACCAAGGCGCGACCGACCGAAGCCGAGTATGAACAGGTTCTCGGCTCGCTCATCTCCCGACTCGATGCCGCGGCCCGAGCCAACCCGCAACCCGGCCGCACCGAGACGATTCGTCGCCTCAATCGCACGGAATACCAGAACGCCATCCGCGACCTTCTCTCGCTCGAAATAGACGCCACCGCACTGCTCCCCGCCGACGAGGCCAGCCACGGCTTTGACAATGTTACCGTCGGCACCTTGTCCGCGACCTTGCTGGAGCGTTACCTCAGCGCGGCCCAGAAAATCAGTCGTCTGGCCGTGGGTACGGTCCAACGGGTTCCGGGTGGCGACACGATTCGGATTCGTCCGGACCTCACCCAGGACGGATGGATCGAGGGGTTACCCTTCGGTACGCGCGGCGGCGCGGTGATTTCCTATACCTTCCCGCGAACCGGGGAGTATGAGATTGCCATCCGCCTGGCCCGCGATCGCAACGATGAGGTCGAAGGATTGCGCGAGTCCCATGAATTGCGGGTGCTGCTCAATCGCGAGGAAGTTCAGTCATTCACGATTAAACCACCGGCGGCCGGGGCCGGTCACAATGATATCGACACACATTTGAAATTCCGGCTGAACGCTCCGGCCGGTCAGCAAGCGTTGGGGGTCACCTTCCTGAAAAATCCGACGTCCCTCCTCGAGACCAAGCGTCAGCCCTACGAGGCGCACTTCAATTTCCACCGACATCCGCGACTGGGCCCAGCGGTTTATCAAATTTCCATAACCGGCCCCTGGGCGACAGCTGAAGCCGGAGAGTCGGCGAGTCGGCAGCGGATCTTCGTCGACCGCCCGGATTCAACCCGCCCGGAAGCAGCCTGCGCCCGAAAAATTATCGGCTCCACGCTCCGTCGGGCCTGGCGCCGGCCGGTTAACGCCCGCGATGTGGCGCGGATTTTCCCCTTTTACGAGGAGGCCCGCCAGGAGGGCGATTTTGAGGCCGGCATCGAGGCCGCCCTGTCCGCGATTCTCGTCAGTCGCGAGTTCCTGTTTCGGGTGGAAATTGAACCGAAAAACCTGCCCGCCGGCGCCGCTTACCCGCTCAGTGACGTCGAGTTGGCGTCGCGAATCTCCTTCTTCCTTTGGAGCAGCCTTCCGGACGAGGAACTGCTCGAACTGGCCGAACGACACCAACTTCATCATCCGAAGATTTTGGAACAACAGGTCCGGCGAATGCTCTCGGATCCTCGGGCGGCCGCGCTGACCCGGAATTTTGCCAGCCAATGGCTACAGCTACGCAACCTCGATTCGGTGTCGCCGGACGCCCGGCTTTTCCCCGACTTCGACGACAACCTGCGTCAGGCCATGCGTCAGGAAACAGAGCTGCTGTTCGAGGAAATTCGGACGAAGGATCGCAGCGTCTTGGAACTTCTGCGAACGGACCACACGTGGTTGAATGAGCGGCTGGCGAAACACTACGGGATTCCCCATGTCTACGGACCGCAGTTTCGTCGGGTCGCCCTGAACCGCACCGACCACCGGGGAGGTTTGCTCCGGCACGCCAGTGTGCTGACCGTGACTTCGTATGCGAACCGAACCTCACCGGTCCTGCGCGGCAAATGGGTGCTGGAAAACCTGCTCGGCACGCCACCGGCACCGCCACCGCCCAATGTCCCCGCACTCGACGGTGGCACCGTGCTCGAAAGTCTGGCCGTGCGCCAGCGGCTCGCGGCGCATCGGGACAAGCCGGCCTGCGCGGGATGTCACGCCGTGATTGATCCGCCAGGATTCGCCCTGGAGAATTTTGATGCCGTGGGCCGCTGGCGCGTGCGGGAAGAGGGAACCCCCGTCGACGCCGAGGGCGGACTCCCCGACGGCCAATCGTTCGTCGGGGTGGACGGACTGGAAGCGGGCTTGCTCCACCGACCCGATCTGTTTGCGACCGCGCTTACCGAGAAGCTCCTCACCTTTGCCCTCGGACGCGGCGTTGAGCCCTTCGACGCGCCGACGGTGCGGGAAATCGTCCGCGCCGCCCGGGCCTCGGGATACCCATTTTCCACGCTGGTGGCGGAACTCGTTCGCAGCCCTGCCTTCACTCAACGACAAAGCCTATGAGCACGATCATCACTCGGAGATTCCTGCCGCGCCGGACCTTTCTGCGCGGACTCGGCGCCACGCTATCCCTGCCGTTGTTGGAAGCCATGGTTCCCGCCCTCGTCGCCGAAACGCGGACCGCGGCGACCCCGGTGCGGCGCCTGGGCTACCTCTTCATGCCGATGGGAGCGGACATGCCCCGCTGGACGCCAGCGGGCGGCGAACGATTGCCGGAACTTTCGTTCATCCTGAGTTCTCTCGAACCCGTGAAAGAGCACGTCACCGTGCTCACTAACCTCGAACTCGCCAACGCCTATCCCGGGACCCACGCCACCTCGAATGCCGCCTTCCTGAGTTGCGCCCGCGCGAAGCACACGGAGAGCAACGACTATCAGCTCGGCATCACCGTGGATCAGATCGCCGCGCAACAACTCGGACGAGCGACCCAATTGCCTTCCTTGGAGCTGGCGATGGACCTGATGCAGACGGTAGGCCAGTGCGACAACGGCTACGCCTGTGTGTACCAAAACAACCTTTCCTGGTCGTCGCCCACCACGCCGCTCTCGGCGGAAGCGCACCCACGCATCGTCTTCGAAATGCTCTTCGGTGAAGGCGGTAGCCGGGCCGACCGAAAGGCCGCGCTGCGCAAACGGGCCAGTTTGCTCGACTTTGTGAAGGACGATCTAGCGCGCCTGAACCGGCAACTGGGCCCCGCCGACCGCGCCCGTGTCGGGCAGTATCTGGAAAGCGTTCGGGAGATCGAACGGCGCATCCAGAAGGCCGAAGTCGGGGTGGCCGAGAATCCCTTGCCGGACCTGGATCGGCCGGTGGGAGTTCCGGCCAGTTATACCGACCATGCGCGGCTGATGTTCGATCTGCAGGTGCTTGCGTTTCAAGGGGACATCACCCGTGTTTCCACCTTCCAACTCGCCCGTGAAACCAGCAACCGAACGTATCCGGAAACCGGCGTCACCGACCCACATCATCCGCTGTCTCACCACGGCAACGATCCGGAAAAGGTGGCGCGCCTGGCGAAGATTAACCGCTTTCACGTTTCGCTCTTCGCCGAATTTCTTCAAAAGCTCAAAGCTACCCCCGACGGCAACGGTACCTTACTGGATCACACTCTCCTGCTCTACGGCAGCGGGATGAGCAATCCTAACGTACACGACCACGTCAATCTGCCCGTCCTCGTGGCCGGCGGTGTCGCCCATGGCCTGAAGGGCGGTCGCCATCTCCGTTTCGAAAAGCCGGAGCCCCTGGCCAACGTCCACCTCACTCTGCTCGATAAAGCCGGCGTTCGACTCGACCGGTTCGCTGACAGTACGGGTAAAGTGAACGGGCTATTTGAGCCGTTAGGAATCTGACCTGAGGCGATGACTATTTCGCGCTGGCTGAAAACCGTCCTTTTGACGGCCCTGCTCACGAGTTGGACGTCTTTCGGCGCTTCCCCCTCGGCGATCGTTGACGCCGCCGAGCGGGCCGACTGGGAGCGAGTGAACACGCTGCTTGGCCAGGGTGCTTCGTGGTCGACCCCGCAGGCGGACGGAACCACTGCGCTGCATTGGGCCGTCCATCACAACGCCCTGGCGACCGTGAACGCTCTGCTGGCCGCGGGAGCCGCCCCCACGGTAACCAATCGCTACGGAGTCCCACCGCTGACGCTCGCTTGCATCAATGGCGATGACGCTATCGTCCGCGCGCTCCTAGCAGCCGGAGCAGATCCGAATACTACGCTTCGGGGCGGAGAAACGGCCCTGATGACGGCGGCCCGAACCGGCCGAATCGGACCGGTGAAGTCGTTGCTCGAGCGTGGCGCCACCGTGGACGCTCTGGAGCGCCAGGGACAATCGGCGCTGATGTGGGCGGCAGCGGATGGCCACGACGAAGTGGTCCGGCTCTTGATACAGTCCGGGGCCGATCTGAATCGTCGGCTTAAGTCCGGATTCACTGCGTTGCTTTTCGCCGCCCGGGAAGGCCGCTCCGGAGTCGTCAAAGTCCTGTTGGAAGTGGGCGCCGATCCGCTGGCAGTGATCGAACCTGAACGGAGCGGAAGCCGGCAACCCGTCAAGGGGACCAGCGCGCTCCTGTTGGCGGTCGAAAACGGCCACTTCGAATTGGCCCTGGACCTCGTGAAAGCAGGTGCCGATCCCAAGGAACAACATTCCGGTTTCACGGCGTTGCACACGGTCATCTGGGTCCGACGCCCCAATCGCGGGGACGACGAAGACGGCCAGCCGCCACCCACCGGTTCCGGCAAGCTGGGCAGCCTCGAATTCGTCCGCCAACTCGTCCGCGCCGGAGCCGACGTCAACGCCCGCCTCCAGCGCGGAGCCTCCGGACCCGGTCGACTCGCGTTGACCGGAGCCACACCCTTCCTACTCGCCTCGAAGACAGCTGACCTACCCCTGATGAAGCTGCTGGTTGACCTGGGCGCCGATCCGTCGCTGCCAAACGCGGACGGTTCCACCCCCTTAATGGCTGCCGCTGGACTCGGCTGCCTGGCCCCGGACGAGGAAGCGGGGTCGGAGACGGAATGCTTGGAAGCCGTCCGCTATCTACGGTCACTCGGAGCCGACCTCGATGGGGTGGATGCCCACGGGGAGACCGCGATGCACGGCGCGGCCTACAAGAGTTTACCCAAGATGGTGGGGTGGCTCGCGGCCAGCGGCGCCGAGGTCGGGCTCTGGAATCGGAAGAACCAGTGGGGCTGGACGCCCGTGCTGATTGCCGAAGGATTTCGCCCGGGCAATTTCAAACCCTCCGCCGAAACCCTGGCGGCCCTTCATCAGGCCTTGCGCGCGGCCGGGGTAGAACCGCCGGCATCCACCGCGCGTCCGGTCGAAGTGCGAAAGGACTATAAAGAAGGGCGGTAGCGCGCTGTAGACCGCGGAGGGCCCGCCGTGCTTATATAATATCGGGAATCACTTTGCCAGCGATCCCGGTGAGACGCACATCGAGGCCCTGGAATTTCACTGACAAGCGAGTGTGCTCGATTCCCAGCAACCGGAGCATGGTGGCGTGGAGATCATGCACATCCACCGGATTTTCCACCGCCGCATAACCGAGTTCGTCAGTCGCACCAAAGATCGTGCCCGGACGGACCCCGCCACCACAGAGCCAGACCGTGAAGCCAGCATTGTGATGATCCCGGCCGTCACCACCTTGACTCATCGGGGTGCGGCCGAATTCACCCGCCCATACGATCAACGTGTCCCGCAGCATATCCCGCTGTTTCAAATCGGTGATCAGCGCCATGCAGGCGCGGTCGACTTCGGCGGCCTTCAATTCGACGCCGTGTTTGACGCCGCCATGATGGTCCCAGTCCTTATGATAAAGCTGGATAAACCGCACGCCGCGTTCCGCGAGGCGACGGGCTAGCAGACAATTGGCGGCAAAGGAACCGTCGCCCGGTTTACAGCCATAGAGATCCAGAATCGGCGCCGGTTCCTGCGCGGCGTCCATCAATTCCGGCACGCTCGATTGCATCTGAAACGCCATCTCATATTGAGCAATTCGCGTCGCGATCTCGGGATCATCCACCACCGCGTCGTGCTGGGCGTTCAAGGCGTTGACGGCTTTCACCACGTTGTACTGACGCTCCTGTGTGACGCCCGGCGGGGTAGTCAGGTACATCACCGGATCGCCTTTGCCCCGCAGATGTACGCCTTGAAAGCGACTGGGTAACAATCCGGCCGCCCATTGCCGCGCGGCGATCGGCTGATTCTGGCCTCCCTGCCCCAGCGAGGTTAGCACGACAAATCCCGGCAGATTTACGGCGTCAGAACCCAATCCATAGACCATCCACGAACCCATACTGGGCCGGCCCGCAATCTGCGAACCGGTGTTCATGAACATGTGAGCGGGATCGTGGTTGATCGCCTCGGTGGTCATCGAACGTACCCAACAAATCTCGTCCGCGACCGAACCGATTTTGGGGAACAGTTCGCACAACTCGACACCCGATTGGCCGAACCGTTTGAATTTCAACTGCGGACCAAAACACGTGAGCTTTTGTCCCTGCAACTGCGCGATCTGTTTGCCCTTGGTAAAGGACTCCGGCATCGGCTGACCGTGCATCTCGGCCAACTTGGGCTTGTGATCGAAGGTCTCCAGATGGGACGGGCCACCCGCCATGGTCAGCCAGATCACCCGTTTCGCCCGCGGGGCGAAATGAGTCGGATTCACCACGCCCGGCCAGCGATCGGCGGGAGCCGCTGCTGCCGAGACCGCGCCCGGGCGTAGCAAGGACGCCAAGGCCAACGCGCCCACCCCCTGGGACGCGCGTCCCAAAAACACCCGCCGCGTCTGCTGCTGCTGAAGATACTGCCGGAATTCGGAGGAAGGATTCATGGCTCAGGAGCGGGTGATGGTTTCGTGGAGGTTGAGGAGCGCCCGGGCAATATCGGTCCAGGCGGCCAATTCGGCCGGATCAAGACCCTCCGGAGGCGCCGTGGCACCGACCTTCAAATAGCGGGCAGCCGCGGCCGGGTCTTGTCGATACTCGGCCAGATGGGTGTCCAATAAGGTTCGCAAAGTGGCCAATTCTTCCGGCTGAGGCGCACGGGCGAGCGTCTGGCGCCAGGCCCAAGTGAGTCGGGCCGTTTCATCCCCTGAACATTCCTGGAGAATACGGGCCGCCAAACTCCGGGCCGCTTCGACATAACTTGGGTCGTTTAACAGCACGAGTGCCTGTTGCGGGATGTTCGAGCGGTTACGTTCCGCGGCACATTCCTCCCGCGTCGCCGCATCGAAAGCCAGCATGCTGGGATGCATATAGGAGCGCTGCCACCAGGTGTAGAGTCCACGCCGATATTGCTCAGCACCACCGCTGGCCTCGTAGGAGCGTTGGGGGAAATTTAGATTCTCCCAATACCCTTCCGGCTGATACGGCCTAGCGCTCGGACCGCCAATCACCGGAACCAGCAATCCCGAAAGACTGAGGGCATTATCGCGGACGATTTCGGCCTCGACCCGCCAGCGACTTTGGCGGGCCAGTTCGCGGTTCTCCGGATCACGCGCGAGCAAATCCCGCGACACGGTGGACACTTGCCGGTACGTCTCGCTTTGAACCATCAGGCGAACCATGTGTTTGGTGTCCCAGCCCGAGTCACGAAATTCACAAGCAAGCCAGTCGAGCAGCGCGGGATTCCGCGGGGGCTCGCCCTGGGCGCCGAAGTCATCCAGCACCTTCGAAAGGCCCGCGCCGAAGAATTGTCGCCACAGGCGGTTCATTACGACCCGGGCGGTCAGCGGATTCTCCGGACCTACCAGCCAGTTGGCCAGGTCCAACCGATTCAGTCGACGCCCCTCCGTTGGGGGCGCGGACTTATCGAGAAACGCTGGTAAGGCCGGGGCCACTACATCACCGGTCTCGATCAGCCAGTTGCCGCGCGGCAGGATGCGGACGGTGCGAGGGGTCTCTGATCGTTCCGTGATCAAACAGCGCGGAACCGTCGCTTCAAACTCGGTGCGAGCTTTGCGCGCGGCCGCCAATTCTTGCCGGAGCGGCGCCAGGGCCGCCACTTGGCTCTTGAACAGGTTCAGGAGTTTTTCGCGCTGCGCTGCGTCGCGTTGATCCACCGGAATCTTCACCAAGTCGGCTACTTCCTTGGTCGGCGGCAGGGTCACCGGGGAACTTACCGCGGCCGGATCGGTCGTGGTGGCCAGGCGGAAACAACCCAAATTGTGGCCGCCATTCCCATGATTTTGCTGCAACTCAACGACCAAGGTTTCACCGGTCGCTAGCGTCAGGGGTTCACGCAGTTCCAATTGGAGTTGCTGCGGCAGGCCGACCTCAGGCAACACCGCCCAACCGGCCGAATCACCCTTCACGTCCCCATCAATCACCGAGGCCGCCGACCAACGACCATGCGGGTTCTTCTCCACCAGGTTGGCCTGTTCGATCGTGGCTCGGGCCGACTGAAACGGCAGCGGCCGGCTTTCCGCGCCGTCCCGTTCCACCCGCGCCACCACTTCGGTCAGGACGAAATTACCGTTACCGGCCCGGCCCGGCCCCTTCGCTGGCAACGAATCATCCGGACGCACCTCCAACCGCAGTCCCACCACGCCCGCCAACAGGTTGGTGAACAGCAGGGTGTACGTGTCCTTCTCCGGATTCGGGCCACTGACCAGCACAGTGCGGTCGGACCGGATCCTGAGTTTGGCGTCACTGGCAGAAACGGCCGAGGCCGGCGCCTCATTCGTCCAGCGCAACTCCTGGTTCAACGCGGCCAACTGCTCCGCCAGCCATTGGGTATAGGTATTGTCCAATTCCGGATGAGGCCGCTCGAATTCCTGCAGGAGTCGCGCCACCACCTCGGCGTGGCGCACTAATTCGGGAGCCTGCGCTTCATTCGGTACAAACGCGCCGTCTTCGCGCCGACCGATGATCGGCTCCTTCACGTCGGCGAAGAACGCCCCCATTGTGTAGAAATCCCGCGCCAAGATCGGATCGAACTTGTGGTCGTGACATTGGGCGCATCCCAGCGTCTGCCCCAGCCACACCGTTCCCACTGCGCGAACACGGTCAGTCAGATAACGAGCTTCGTAATCCTTATCCTGGGCGCCACCTTCCTCGGTCGTCAGCAACAACCGGTTAAACGCCGACGCGACTTTCTGTTCCTGCGACGGATTAGGCAGGAGATCGCCGGCGAGTTGTTCGCGGGTAAATTGGTCGAACGGTTTGTTCGAGTTGAAGGCTCGAATAACGTAATCGCGATACGGCCAAACATTTCGGGGCGTGTCCGAGTGGTAACCGATGGTATCAGCGAACCGCACCACATCGAGCCAGCCAATGGCCATGCGTTCGCCGAAATGGGGTGAGGCCAGTAACCGCTCCACCAACCGGCCATAGGCGCCCGGGGCCGTGTCCTGTTCGAAGGCGGCGACCTCTTCGGGTTTCGGTGGCAATCCCAGGAGATCAAAGTAGAGGCGGCGAATCAGCGTGCGGCGGTCGGCCTCCGGCGAAGGCTGCAACCCTAGGTCCGCCAACCGTTGGTGAACCAGATAGTCGATGGCCGCCGCGTCCGCCGGGACCACGGGCCGGGCCGGCGGGGTGTACGCCCAATGCCCTTGATACTCCGCGCCCTCGGCAATCCAACGCTGCAGCAATTCCTTCTGGGCCGGCGTCAGCGTCTTGTGTGATTCCGGCGGCGGCATCACGGCGTCCTCGTCCGTCGTTTGCAACCGACGCACCAGTTCGCTTTCTTCCGGACGCCCTGGAACTAGCGCAATCTTTCCAGATTTCGCCGGTTTCACGGCCTGTTCCCGCACGTCCAAGCGCAGGCCACCCTTCACCTTTTGCGTATCCGGTCCATGGCAGGCGAAGCAGGTATCGGAAAGCAAGGGCCGGATGTCACGGTTGAAGTCCACGCGAGCCGCCGCGCTGGCCGGGAACAGAGCTGCCCAGCCCAGGACTCCAGCCAGGAACGGACCCCGAGAATCGCGAAGGAAATTGAAACTCATGGTAACACCCGGAGAATGACCCAATTCCTACGGATTCCAACGGTGGAGTGAGATCCGGAAAAATTCAGGCGCTCCGCCGGTCTGAGATCGACGGTGCGATGCTCCCCTTTCTTCAATCCTCCGGTCAAGCCGCGGCCATTCTGGATCAACCCCTGAGCCACTTGGGCCCAGGCAAATTACCGGTTCTTCGGATTTTGAGCTTTGCAGCAGGACCTCCGCGTCTTGAACTGGAGCTCGATGTTCAACCGCCGCCAGTTCCTCCAGACCTCATCGATCGCTACCGCTGGGCTGCTGGCCGGCTGCCAGTCCACCCCGAAACGAGGTCCGATCTCGCCCAACGAAAAATTGAACGTCGGAGTCATTGGCGTGGCCGGCCGCGGAGCCGAAAACATCGAAGGACTGCTCGGGGAGAACATCGTCGCCCTGTGCGATGTGAATTCGAGCAATATTGCCAAGGCTTCGGCCCGCTTCCCCGGCGCCCGGGCTTACACCGATTGGCGCCGCTTCCTAGAACAACCCGATCTGGACGCTGTCCTGGTCGCCACGCCCGACCACACCCACGCCGTCATCGCCTCCCAAGTGCTGGCCAGTGGCCGCCCGCTGTACCTCGAAAAACCGGTTACCCACACCGTCCAGGAAGCTCGAATCCTGGCCAATCTCGTCACCAAATCCGGCCTCCCCACCCAGACGGGAAATCAGATCCATTCGACCACCAATTACCGACGCGTCGTCGAACTGATCCGGAGCGGCGCCATCGGTCCGGTTAAGGAAGTTCATCATTGGGCTGGTTCCATCTGGGAAACGAAGCCGTATCCCGTGCCCCAACCGGTCCCGTCCGACTTGGATTATGAGCTCTGGGTCGGCCCGGTCAGCTATCAACCCCACAGTTCCGAATGGGTTCCCTTCAATTGGCGACGTTGGTGGCACTGGGGCGGTGGTACGATTACCGATTTCTGCTGCCATCACATGGATCTCGGGGTGTGGGCGCTCGATCTCAACCTGCCGACGGTGATTGAAGCCGAGGGTCCTCCGCCGGATGAATTCTGTGCGCCGCCGTGGCTGAAGGTGCGTTACGAATTTCCAGCCCGCGGGACGCAACCGCCTGTCGTCATGCGGTGGTACAGTGGCACGCCGCGTCCGCAGGTTCCCGGCACGCCTGATCTCACCAAATGGGGTGGCGGAACGCTCTTCGTCGGCGCCAATGGGATGCTTCTGGCGGATTACTCCCGGCACATGCTTCTGCCCGAGAATAAATTCCGGGACTTCAAAGCGCCGGCGCTGAGCATTCCCGATTCCATCGGCCACCACGCCGAGTGGATCGAAGCCTGCAAAGGCCGCGGTCAAACCAGTTCACCGCTCACCTACGGAGCCCTGCTGACCGAAATCGGGGCGTTGGGAAATGTGGCCTACCGGAGCGGCCAGCGGATCGAATGGGATGCCAAGAATCTCCGCGCCAAGGGAGTTCCTGAGGCTGACCGCTACATCCAGTATCAATACCGTCCGGGCTGGCGTTTGGTTTGAGCAAACGAAGATAGGCCGCGGAGGAGGCATTGGGAGTGCCTGAGGCGCGTCCTGAAATCGAGTTAGGGCCGCGGCTGCTACCCGCCGTAGCAGACGACGTCAGGAGACTAACACCCACTAAGCAAACTCCAGCACCGCCGCCCCAAAGGTAAACCCACCGCCGAAGGCACAGAGTCCCGCGGTGCCACTAGGCTTCGGCGTTTCGCTCAACAAATCCGCTAACACTAGGGGAATGGTGCTGCTGCTGGTGTTGCCACTGTGTTTCACCCGATTCAACAGCCGCCCCTTGGGCAACTTCAACCGCTGATCCACCGCATCCAATATCCGCCCGTTGGCTTGATGCGGAATAATATAATCGAGCCCCTCGACCAAAAGCTCGCTCTCCGCGCACGCCTGTTTCAGCAGCGCAATCAACTGCCGGACAGCCATCGGGAAGACCTTTAGCCCGTCCATATTCACGTTCGGATCGCCTCGCCGACCATGGTGCAGAATGGTTCCATCCTCACCTCGCGCACTCAACACCGGCCGATGTAACCAGGCCCGGCCACTGGCGAAACGCGATGACTCCGGCCCATGCACCAAGGTGGCCGTCGCGGCATCCGCAAAGACGACAGCCGTGTCAAAATCATCCCAGTTCGTAAACGTGCTCATGGCCTCCGCCGTCACGACCAAAATGTTGGCCGCGGGTTCGGATCGGCAGAAATCAAAAGCCGCCTGCAGCGCGTACAGATACCCCGTGCACGCCGCCAAAATATCGCTGGCCGGCACATCCCGGGTCGGGCCGTCCTGGCTCAACTCATGATGCAGCAGGCACGCCAGACTGGGGCTAATGGAAAGCGGTGAACTGGTACTGACGAAAATCGCATCCAGATCGGCCAGGGTCAGCCCTGTGCCCTTCAAAGCCGCGCGCGCGGCTTTGGCCGCGAGGGACAACACCGATTCGCCGGGAGCCAAGAGGCGCCGTGATTCAATTCCAGTGCGTTGGAGGATGTCATGACTGGAACGACCGGCAAAGCGCTTGACCAGTTCCTCATTGGTAACCACCCGACCCGCCGGGGCCGTAGTAATGGTGGAAATGCCCACCACTGCCCGACCGCCCTGAGCGCGAATCGAGGGCACAGTTTGAGGCGCCGATCGGGCCGAGGCCCGCACCAAGGCACGGGCCGGTTTCAGCACGGGTTTGGGCTCCACCGGTACTCGTTTGGGCAGGACTGGGGCAGCCCGGTTCGTCGTGATCTTCGCCAACGGTGTCCCGACCGCCACCTTCTCGTCGGGCGCCCACAGACCTCGAATGACTCCCCCCACCGGAGCCCGCAGCTCGAAAGTGGCTTTGTCCGCTTCGCAATCAGCGATGAGGTCGCCCGCCTCAATCTTTGAACCTTCCGCCACTTTCCATTCCACCACCGCCACGGATTGGTCGGCCGGACTCGATCCAACCGCCTCGAGTACATAGACACTCGCATCGGCCGCCACCTCTTCCGGCCAGGTCACTTCCACTCCGCAAAGTTCACCCGCCGCCGTCAGGATACGTCGAAAACTCGGCAGCACTTCGAGCTGATTGACGTAGTTGCACGGAACGTAGGTGTCGGGCCGGGTCACCCGGCGGGCTCGAACCGGAGTCGTCACCCGTTCGCAGACCGTCGCGAGAATCTCGGCACCAAAACCGCAGGTGAGGTTGTCCTCATGAACCACTAGCAGTCGACCGGTCCGAGTGACACTGGCGCAGACGGCGTCGGCATCCCACGGGCTCAAGGACCGCAAATCAATGAAGTCGACCGTCGCTCCCGCCCCCTGTAAGGCCGTAACCACCCGTTGACACAACGGCACGGTGCCGCCCCAGGTAACCAGCGTCAGCGTATCGCCGCGGGCCACAAAGCGCGCTTGACCCGGCAGCACCCACTGGTCCGCCACATCGCGACTGGTGCCGAGGGCCGGATCATTAAGGCAAACCTTCGGGTAAAGAAATATCGTGGGCCGACCGGTCCGAAACGCAGCATTCAGCAAACCGGCGGCATCACCGGCCGTGCTGGGCATGACGACATCCACGCCCGGGACATGGGCCAGAAGACTTTCGAAGGTCTGGGCGTGGAAGGGTCCGAGACCCGGCCGATAACCCCCACAGGGGGCCATTAGGATCACCGGGGCCGACCATCCGCCAGCGGTGCGCCACCACAAAGAACCCAATTCACTGGCAATCTGGTTGAAGGCAATCGGCAGGAAATCGGCAAATTGCAGACAGGAAACCGGCCGCCCCCCAGCCAGCGCCCGACCAATGCCCACGCCGGCGATCGTGCTTTCCGACAGCGGGGAATTGGCCACTCGTCCGGGAAAGGCGGTCGACAATCCGCGCGTCAATCCGAAGACGTCGCCCTTGGGATCTTCCAAATCCTGACCATACAGGCTGACGCGTGGGTCTTCGGTTAAGCGGTGGCGCAACGTTTCGCGCAGCGCTTCCAGCATGGTATGACGCGGTCCTTCACTCACGCCGCGATACTCCGGCACCGTGGCTAGGCCGGTCGGCAGAGGCGGCCGGGCCTGTAAGTTGGGCTCCGGATTCGGGGCCGCCAAGGCACGGTCTGCCGCGCCGCGCACGGTCCGTTCCACTTCAACCTTCAAGGCCTCCAACACCGCCCCAGCGACACCCGCATCGCGCAATTGCTTCTCCAGCAATTGAACCGGATCCGAAGTCCCACGCGCCCGTTTCAGTTCCACTTCACTCCGGTAAACTCGCTCGTCATCCGCATTGGTATGGTGGGTCAATCGATCCACCTCGAACACCACCAAAGCCGGCCCCTTGCCTGCTCGCAGCCCACGAATCACAGGTTCCAATTGAACCTGGCAGGCCAGGGCGTCGCGACCTTCGAGCCGGTGAACCGGCAGCCCGTAGAACTCCCCTGCAGGACCACTGGGCAAGTCATACAGGGTCCGCCCAGCGGTAGCGGTTGAAATGGCGAGCCGGTTGTCTTCAATCCAGAACAACACCGGCAACTGAGCTCGCACCGCTTCCGCCACCGCTTCTAGGAACTCGCCCTGCTGACTCGTGCCATCGCCCACCGCGCAGACCACCAGCGGGGGGGGTGGGCTGGAATTTCCTGCGGAAGGTCGGGACCGGAGTTCGTGCGCCACGCCCACCGCTTGGAGAGCGTTGTTACCCACTGGACCGACCAGGCTAAGGATCTTCAACTCGGGCGCACTGAGATGCGCACTCATCTGTCGTCCGGCCGAATGCGACTGGGCCGTACAGATCAAACTATGGAAAAACTGCTCAGGCGAAATGCCCCGGGCGAGCATAAGCGCTTTGTCCCGATAGTGCAGATGCAGCCAGTCGTCCGGCGTCAGGAAGTGATTCAACACCGCCGACGCTTCGTGGCCAGCGCCGCCGACATGAAAGAAAGCCTCCCCCCGATTGACCAATTCCATCTCGACCCGATCGACCCACCGAGCGGTCAACATCGACCGGTACAGGGCCAGTGTTTGGGGCAGGTCAAAACGGCCAGTGACAGGCAATTGCCCGTCACTGGCGGTAAAGCCCAGGCGGGCGGACAAAGCGGAATCCACGGGTGGCAATCTTGGCGTAAATCGAGGGCTGGCGGAAGGGGAAACGTCGGCGGGCCAATTGGAAAACTCTCTGGGAAGAATCCCACTTGCGCCCCCCTCGCCCGGCGCGTCCCCTTGTAGACTTGATGCCGACGACCACCTTCCTCCGCAGTTGCGCCTGGGTCCTGGCTCAACTGGGGTTGCTGGCTCTGATTTTCGCTGCTCCCGCCCTTCAGCGCGGGGCCTCCCCTCGGGGCGTGCAACTTCTAGGCGTGTTTCTCCTCGTGCTCGGCGGGGCGGTGGGTCTCGCCTCCGTGTTGGCACTGGGTCGCGGAACCACCCCCTCTCCGATCCCCCGCCCCAACGCCCGCCTAATCCGTTCGGGCATCTACGCCTACGTCCGGCATCCCATGTATACCTGCCTCATGCTGGCTTCGGCGGGTTGGGCGGCGCTATGGAACAGTCCCCTAGCGCTGGCCGGTCTGGTGGGATTGATCGTTTTTCTTCGAGCCAAGGCGCAATTCGAAGAGTGCCTCTTGCTGGCCCGGTTTTCGGAATACGCCGACTACGCCGCCCGCACTCCACGATTTCTTCCGCGGATCGCTTAGAGCCTGTCCGAAAACTCCGAGGGGTCCTGCGGCGAGGACCCAATCGGCAGCACCGCGGCAGCGAATGGATCGGAGGGTACGTCGGGGCGAAGGAAGCGGCCGCGCCGCGCCCTCTGCGGTCTACGCCTGCTTCGTTCTACCTGCGAGCCCACCCACCGGACCGTTCATTGGCAAAATTACGCTTGCATGACTTTAAATGCGCGTATACTCATATACTCAATCAAGGAAACACTATGCAACACTTCGCTCGAACTCTTCTGCTCGTCGGTGCGCTCGTCGGCTTTGCTCCCACTGCGTTGCAGGGTCAAAGCATGCCTCCCGAAGCCCGACGCAATATTCACCTCCTGCTCAACCAACACGAAGACGTTCGGCGAACGGTCACGATGAACCCCGACGGATACACCGCCCTCACGGAATCGGAGGATCCCGCCGCTTCCAAGGCGTTACGGGCGCACGTCGAGCAGATGGCCGATCGACTCAAGGCTGGTCTCCGGGTTCGCCAGCATGACCCAGCCTTCTCGGAGTTCGTGGCCCATTATTCCGAGCTAGCGATTTCCGTAAATCCGACCAAAAAAGGACTGCAAGTGGTGGTGGTTGGCAGCACCCCGGCCGCCATTAAAGTGGCTCAAAACCACGCCCGCGTGGTGAGTGATTTCGCTGCCACCGGTTGGGCAGGACACGATCGCAATCACCCGGCGGTCCTGGTTCCCGAAACCACAACTAAACCGAAAGCTTGCAGCCGGTGCTGCGCCCCCAGTGGTGCCTGCGCTCGCGGTAACGTCACCGACAAATCGGTGGCTGCGCCCATCCAAAAAGATTCTCATCCTCACTGAAGCTCAACTCACCCTTCCCATGACTATAGAAAATGCCATTCGCATTCTCGCCGGAAGCCTCGTGCTCCTTAGTGTCACCCTCGGCCACTTCGTTGATCCCCGGTGGCTCTTCCTCGCCGGGTTCGTCGGCATTAATCTCATCCAGTCCGCCTTTACCGGATTTTGCCCAGCGGAACTTATTCTGAAAAAACTCGGCTTGGGCGGCTCTTGTTGCCACTAATTCTGCCCCTTCCCTCAATCCCTCATGAATCCCCGCCGCCTGGTAATCGTGGGAGGTGTCGCGGGCGGCGCTAGTGCCGCCGCCCGAGCTCGCCGCCTCTCGGAAGACACCGAGATCGTTCTGCTCGAACGGGGCCCCTACGTATCGTTCGCCAATTGTGGCCTGCCGTATTTCCTCGGGGGCGAGATTCCAGAACGCGATTCCCTCTGGGTACAGACTCCCCAGAGTCTACGGGAGCGGTTCAACCTCGATGTCCGTCCACTGACGGAAGTTCTGGAGATCCGGCCGCACACACGCGAGGTGATCACCCGCGACCTCCAAAACGACACCACGGCCACTCAAACGTATGACGCGTTGATTCTGGCGACCGGCGCGGTTCCGGTCCGCCCACCGATCCCCGGAATCGACCGGCCGGGTCAGTTCGGCGTCCGCACTATTCCCGATGCCGATCGGATTCAAGAATGGCTCACTTCCCACCCCGTCCGGCGCGTCGTCGTGGTCGGAGGCGGTTACATCGGGCTGGAAATGGCCGAGCAACTGCATCGGCGTAGACTGGCCGTGACCGTGGTCGAGGCGCTGCCTCAACTCATGGCTCCGTTGGATCCCGAAATGGCCGCCCTGCTCCAGCGCGAACTGACCGACCAAGGGATTGTCCTGCACTTGAACGATGGGGTTGCTGCCTTCGAAGAACCCACCAGCTCGGCCGACGGATTGGCCTCGGTGGTTGTCCTAAAAAGTGGCCGCCGGGTGGCTGCCGATCTGGTAATCCTCGGACTGGGAGTTCGACCTGAGGTCACGCTGGCTCGCGCCGCCGGGTTGAAATTGGGCACTACCGGCGGGGTCGTCGTGGACGCCCAAATGCGAACCAGCGATCCGCATATCTGGGCGGTTGGAGACGTCGTGGAAGTCCAGGATTCGGTTACCGGTTTGCCCAGTCTGATTCCCCTGGCCGGCCCGGCCAACCGGCAAGGCCGGCTGGCTGCTGATTCGATTTTTGGCCGTCCGGGCGCGTACCGGGGAACCTGGGGAACAGCCGTGCTGCGACTCTTTTCCCTGACCGCGGCGTGTACGGGCGCCAACGAACGCACCCTTCGCCGCGCGGGTCTCGCATTCCAATCCCTACACCTCCATCCCGGTTCGCACGCGGGGTACTATCCCGGAGCGGAACCCATAGCGCTAAAGATCCTGTTCGCCCCGGATTCTGGGCGACTACTCGGCGCTCAGGCAATCGGACGCGAGGGCGTGGACAAGCGGATCGACGTTCTGGCTACGGCACTTCAGGCCGGCCTGAACATAGATGATCTGGCCGAGCTGGAATTGGCTTATGCGCCGCCCTTCGGATCGGCCAAGGACCCGGTGAATCTGGCGGGTATGGCGGCCCAGAATATCCTCAAAGGCGAACCTCCCGTGGTTCACTGGCATGAGGTGGCTCAACAGCAGGCCCAGGGAACGCTGGTGTTGGACGTGCGGAGCGCCGCGGAACGGGCCAAGGGATTTATTCCCGGCTCCCAGCACCTCCCGCTCAATGAACTCCGCCAACGCTTCGCAGAATTGCCCCGCGACCGGCAATTCATCGTTTACTGCGCTTCCGGTCAGCGGTCTTACTACGCCTGCCGCTTCCTCCAACACCATGGATTTCAGGTCTCCAATCTTTCCGGAGCTTATCGAACATGGAGCGGCGCTCAACACGCCGGACTGATCCCATCTCCCCCTGCTACATGAGCGACACTCGAGTCATTACCAACGATTATCAGGATTTCCAACTGTTGGCGGTTGGCCGACTCATGGCGCATGGAGAGGGACGCGGCCCGTTCATGATCGTGCAGGACGGAATTGCCCCCAACGATCCGCAAAATCGGTTTTGCTCGTTTGTCCTGACGCACCGAGGCACCTGGCTGCATTACTACCTGTTTCTCGCCCTACCGGAGGAGGTACGCCGCCGCTGCGCCGTGTTCGAAACCAGTACCGAAGCCCTCGAATGCGCCGCTTCCTTATCCGGTCGACCGACCGTGGAAGACGCTCTGAGTTTGCCCGAATTGATCCACGAATCCGGGTTTGAACCGGCCCAATCCGATGCCACCGGACGCGCCCTCTTGGAGGAACTCCAGCGCCGTCATCCTCACTCGCCGATCCGACCTGCCCCCTCTACGTCATGAGCGCCCTAATTGCCGATGAGCGCGGAGTCCAATTGGCTTGCCCGACGTGCGGCCAGACCAATCGGCTCCTCTATCCCAACCTGTCACGACCCACTCGTTGCGGAAAATGCCATGGCGAACTGGCCCCCGCAGGCGGGCCGGGCTCACCGGTGGAGCCCGCCAGCGAAGCCGCCTTTGCCGCGCTGGCGCGCCACGCTTCATTGCCTGTCTTGGTGGATTTCTGGGCGCCCTGGTGTGGCCCCTGCCGCAGTGTGGCACCCGAGGTCGCCCGGCTCGCCGCCACGACCGCCGGACAACTGCTCGTGGTGAAGGTCAATACCGAGGAACTTCCCGGTGTCGCCCAGACGTTCCGAATTGCTTCGATTCCGACCTTTGTGGTCTTGCGGAACGGCCAGGAATGCGGCCGTCAATCCGGGGCCCTGCCCGCGGCGGCCCTGCGACAGTTGGCCTTCGCTTCCGCGAAACCGTAATTTAATCCGCCCGTATCGAGGCGTGTTCGGACAGATAGATCATGTCGCGATTGCCCGAGGACGGCACCACCAAGGTCATCGGCTTCATCAAAACCGGCTTGAGGGTGCGCGCATCGACCCACTTATGCACCTCGGCGTGCCCGTCTCCAAAACTCAGACCCCCGGCGCGATTATGATTACTCGCCGGGTAGTCAATGATGTGGATTGAACTGGCCGGTGCCCCGTCGTTCATCGCCACGGCAAAGTCTCCAAAATTCAAACTGTCCGGATGCTCATCAATAAATACATACGCTTGGGAAGCCCCCATGCGGGCCAGATCCGTGAGCTTGCGAAAGACAACGTACTTTTTCTTGGTTAAGAAACTCAGCCAATCATCCCGGGAATTCATCGCCTGGCTGAGAGAAAGACTGCGCACTCGCGAAACCCGGGCTCCCTTAGAAACCACATAGCTGCGGTCACCCGGACATTTATAAATTCCCACCGCCTGTGTGTAGGGCGCGAGCTTGGCGTAATTCGGATCCCGCAGATTGGCCAGATTGGTATTGTGCGGATTGGCCCCATCGTAGTTCAGCACCCCGCGCACCCAGCCCGCTCCGGTATCGGTCAGATCGTTCCACACCAGGTTGTCCGCGTGATCACCCGCATAGAGCGTCCAGGCGAGGGTCAATTGGCGCTGATTACTCAGGCATTGGATCCCTTGAGCCTTGGTCTTCGCCTTGCCCAACGCCGGTAAGAGCATGCCCGCCAGAATGGCAATAATGGCGATCACCACGAGCAGTTCAATCAGGGTGAAGCCACTCCTCCGGTTGATGTGCGACATACACCGCCCGGTGTAACGAGGCGCCGGCCACCTCGCAATCAACTGTTCAAAGAGATTTCATTTGGAGACACGCAACCCATCCCCAGCCCAAGCAGGGCGAGCGCGGTCAGGAGGACGAGATAAGACGGATCCGGCATGGTCGGGATTTCCCGGTCTTCAGGGTTGGGGAATTTCGTTTAGCCAATAGTACCCGACCGAATGCAACAGGGCCTCACCAGAGGCCGAACGAACGCCCGGCAGCTTGAGCTCATGCACATGCCCCGGGGTCAATTTCACTTTGAGCCGCACACTGCGTCGATCGGGCGCCACCGTAACCGCTTCGATCGGAGGTTTGGCCCCATCCACTTCGGGCGATCCGTAGCTGGCCTGATAAATGTAAGTGTAGTTCTCGAAGCGATAGGACTCCAGAGTTCCCGCGGTGCTCGGGTCGACCGGAGCGGTAAAGGTCAGTTCGAAGCCATCGGGTTTGGCTCGCATTTCGTGCACTTCAAAGGGCGTCTTGCCACTCCAACGAAGGCGTTCGAGCGAAAACGGCTTGCCTCCACGCGCCCCCCAACCGCGGTCCGTCCCCCCGACAAACAACGATCCGTCGGGCGCCATCTCTAAACTCAAGCTGCCCGAAGACAACCCCTCCCGAAACGGGAAGCAGGCTCCTTGGTACACACCGTTTACCTGCTCCAGAAATACCCGCATCACCGTACTCCACGTCTGATCGCCCACGAACAATTGGTGGCTGAACGGACCGAACTTCCCGGCCGTGTAGTCGTTCGCGATGCCAGCGGCGCTTTGGCCCATTTTGTTGTAGGGAAACGCGATGGCCGGCGGGATCAGTTCCGGAATCTTGGTCCGCTCCACCGCAATCCGACTCCCGCTCAGGGGTTCCTTTGGAGCGACTCCGAGGTTGGTCGCCTGCGCGTACCATTTAAAACCGCCCGGATGCCCCACGAAGCCACCCGGCTTGAGCGGCTTCAACCAACAGGTTCCATTCCACGGACCTTGGTTGTCGGTATAAAACATGTCCCCCAAGGAATTGGTGGCCACGCCGCCCGGCGACCGCAGTCCACTGGTGGTGGGAATCACTTTCCCCTCGGGCGTCACGCGCAACGCCCAACCGCGAAAGAGCGTCTCGCTGTTGAAAGAACCGGTCAGACACAGCACCACCCAAATGTTGCCGTCACGATCCGGTTTCGAGCCAAAGGCATACTCGTGGTAATCTCCGGTAATTCCCCAGCCATCCGCCACCGTCTCAAATAAATCGGCCCGGTCATCGCCATCGGTGTCTTTCAACCGGGTCACCTCGCCCCGCTGGGTCGCGTAGATCCAGCCATCCCCTTTACTCCACAAGCCGAGAACCTCATGCAAACCCGCAGCAAATTTCGTAAACTTGACGCCTTGAGCGGTCCCAAAGGCACCGTCCACGAAGTAGATATCACCGAGGCGGGTTGATACCGCGAGCCGTTCGCCCGGCAACAATTGCAGCGCACTCGCCTCCAAAGTAATCCCTTCGGGGATCGGAAAGGTCGTCAACGGATAATACTCCGCCTCCCGATCTGACTGCGGCGACGCGCCCGCGGTTCCGTTTCCGAGCGCAAGTACTGCCACCCACGCCAGGAGGCCTCCAATCGCCGATCGTAAATCGAACTTCATAAATCTCCTCTTTACCACCGGAGTTCCTCCACCAGTTCTCCCGGCACGGTGACCGGCACCCGCAATTCCTCGCCCACAATCCTCGGCTCACCGCCTCCTCGGAAGGTGAGTCGGAGCTTCTCGTCCACCAGGTAGGTTCCGTCCGCCGTGCGCTGAATCTTCCCGGTCGCCGCCCGAAACCACAGGGAGGACCCCGGCGTTCCCGTTAAGTTCAGTGTTCGCACTATGGTCATGTCGAGTTCACCCGGTCGCGGCTGAATTGAATCGGCAATCGCGACTCCACCGATCGTGTAATGGAACACCGGCTGACGGGCCGCATTGAAACGATAGCCGCCGAAACGCTGCGCCACCGTCGCCGGCCAGGGGGCCTCGGGTGTCGCCAGGACCGCAAAGGACGGTCCCGCCGGCAGAGCGATTCGGTGATCTCCCAAAGGCGGCTCAAACCCGACTCCGCGATCCGTGCTATGCCGCGAGGCATCGATGAAACTCCCTTGCCAAATCAGGGCGAGGCGAAGTTGCTCGGCATCAAACGCCAGATTCGCCCGTTCCGGATACCCGACGCCAATCGCCCGCGCCCCCGCTCCTTCGATGAAGTTCCGATAAATGACGGGCTCCTGGTCGACGACCAACTCTTTCCGGCCCCGGATCAAACCCGTCGGAACTTCCGCGTTCGAACCGCCCGCCAAATAGGCCCAAAGCGCCTGAATCTGCGCCCCGGTATCGCCCGCAAGGATGTCCCGGTTTACCGCATGACCGTCCGGCCAAAAGGTGGGCATTCGCGTTCCGGGACGGAGCGCCGCCGGATCCGGCAGATACCGCCGAAACCAATCCCACTCCAAACGCCGGTGCATGGAATCTAGGCTGAGGGCCGGAATCCCCATCGAACCAAAGGTGCTGAAGGTATGACAGGCCACACAACTCAGCCCATCGCGTCCCACCAGCTTCCAACCAAACTTGGCATCCCGCCCCGTCGGCGTCGGTTCCGGCGCCCGATCCGACCGACGATCAGCGGCCAGAAGGGCCGGTGGCAGGGCTCCGGCCTGGGTGGCCCCAAATTGAGGCATCCGAGTGGCCAGGTACGGACGCACCTTGGTTCCCTGGCTGAGCACTTCTTGCAGCCATACGGGTTTCAGCTTGGACCCCACCCCAGTCAGCCCGGGCGGAATCCGCCCCTCATCGCCCAGATCGGCTTCCCCAATCAACTTGAACCAGTCGGCGTGCCCGGATGCTCCTGGACCGCCGACCCCTTCCCGGGTATGGCAGGCATAACAATTGAGCCGGGTGAGGGTGAGAGCGACCTGGATCGCCGGAGTCCTAGCGGCGTTGAGTTGGCCAATGGCGGCCACGGTCTTGCGCAGGGCCAACCGTTGCTCCGGCGTCAAATCATACTGGACCGCCGCCGCCGGCACCGTGTCAGCCAAACACCCCGATCCACTCGCCGACGCCAACTCGAGCAGCGGCCGCGCCGGACGTCCGGTCTGGTCCGTCCCGGCATGACACGCGGCGCAGTTCAACCGTCCGAACCACTCCTTCCCAGCCGCGACTTGGGCGGGATCCAGGGTGAATTCCGTCAACCCAATCGGCACCAGCGATCGCGCCTCATGCTTCAGTGCCGCCTGCGCTAGCGGACCGCGGGTAAATCCTGGCCCAGCCCAATTCACCGCCAATTCAAACCCGCCGCCACCTTGAAAAAACAGGACGGTCAGGGGATGCAACCCGCGCCTTAAGGTAATCCGACCCGTCTTCGTCACCACGCCGTGGGAACCGTCATTGTCGACCACCTTGGTGTCCCCCACGATGACCTGGGAACCGTCGTCCGAGCTCGTCCAAAACTGATATTCCCCATCGGTGGGCACCTCAATCAGACCGGTGAAGCGCAGCCCGAAGTTCCCGTCGCGCTTCGCCAGTTTGACGGTCAGCACATCCGTCACCCCGGAGGCGGTTGGGGTGGCCTGGGCGAGGCCCGCACACCGATTGAAATCACCCTCGTAATAGTCCCACTTCAGCCCAGGCACCGGAGCCACCTGGGCATTCGCGGCGGCGGCCATTTGTTCGCGCAGCAGGTAGGTGGCTAAATCGGTCGCCTCGGTTTCCGACAGGCTCAGCGAAGGCATGCGTCCTCCGGGCCGATGCGCCACCGGATTAAGAAGAAAACGGGCCAGTTCACCCGCCGGATACTTTCGGGAGAGCTCGCCCAGCGGCACCGCGTTCGCTTGGGCTGACTGAAAGACCTCCGCGGTAACTTCGCCCTGATCGAAGGGCGCATGACACGCCACGCAGCCGACCGAGTGGTACAGTTGCCGTCCCTTCTCCGCTCGCTTCGCATCCGCACTGACTCCGGCTGCCGGTCCCGTCGGCTGAATCGACACCAAGAACTGAGTGAGGGCCGCAACCGCCTCCATTTGCTGGGCGGCGGACAGTTGGGCTAGCCCATGAGGCATAACCGTGCCGGGCTTGGCCTGGGCCGGATCACTCAACCAACTGCGCAACCAGTGCGGGGTCAGCCGCAATCCCTGGGCACCCAAGTGCGGGGCACCGCGAGAATTCAGCCTCTGGGTCAACGCCTCCGGGGCACGATGGCAGGCGACACAATTAAGTTCACCCAGGAGGAGTTCCCCTTCATCCACTCCCTCGCCTCGGGGCGCCGGGAGGGAAACACCCGCCCCCACCACCGGACTCATCAAGGAGAGCAATAACACGGTCGCTGGGAGCAGCCGACGAGCGAAGGCAGAGCCAAACGGATGACGCAATCCGAACACCCAGCTAGCGTATTCTCCGGGATCCAGCCAAGTCGAGCCGCGCGGTGTAATTCGGGGACGTTAGTCCGTCGGAAAATGCGAAGGCCTCCTTTACGTGGCACCCCGAATTCAGCCAGCCTCTCGTCGCCCTAACAACCGGCCTCCGGTTTTCCTCAGCTCCATGACGACCGCTCCGCCGTTTCGGCTGCTCACGGCCACTGATCTCCATCGACATCCCAGTCTTTATGCCCAACTCGCGCTCGCCGTGGCCCGGCATCAACCTGACGTCGTCGCCCTCGTCGGCGATTTTCTCCATGCGTCCAGTTCCACTCGGGAAATCCTGACTAACCAGGTGGCCGCCCAATTGTTGGCTGACCTTCCCTGCTCGGAGGTCGTCTTCGTTCGAGGAAACCATGAAGACGCCGAGTGGTTGGACTTCTTCAAGGCTTGGCCGCACGAACGCCGACCCATGCGCGCGCTGCACGCGTCGCTGTTCTGTCTGGGTCCACTTACTCTGGTCGGTTTTCCCTGTCTATTGGGCGACGAACTGCCCTATGTGGCTTCACTCGCTGAACTGGGCGACGAACGTCCGGAACTGGCAGAACTGGCCTATTCCCACTCGGTTTTCCCCTGGCTGAAACATCTGGCCCCTCGAGCTGGCCCTGCTGGTCAGGCCATTTGGTTGATGCACGAACCGCCCGCGGGTCTACCCATCGCCTCCGAGTCACCCATCGTTTCGCGACTGGAATGGGCGGAGGCAATCGCCCGCTTCCAGCCCCGATTAACGATTTCGGGGCATGATCATCACACCCCTCAAGGCGCTGGCGCATGGCACGCCTCCATTGGCCGAACAACCTGCTTCAACGCGGGCCAGTCCCAAAACGGACCACTCCACTATCTACTCGTGGAAGCCTCCACCCAGGGTCCCACCCAGGCTCCCCGAATTCGAGTGAGCCGGCATCCGGACGGACAACAAGCCCTGGAACTTTCACCCGAAGGTTGGGGCAGCACGTGACCCGCACGCGGGGCGCGGATATCCCATTTCTGAAACTCCGGGGGTTGTTCCCGCAGCCACGTGTCGATCAACCCTGGATAGGGTTTCGCCGGAGCCGCGGCCGTGGGCGAGGTCACATTCACCGCACCGGTTCTGCCCGGCGGCGAACTCGAAGTCGGCGGAGTGGAACTCTGAGCCGAGGCGGTCCAGGTTCCCCAAGTCAGCAGTCCAGCCAGGGTGGAGAGTTCGTGGGGCCATGATTTCATAGCAGTGGGAAGCAGACGGAACCGACGCGGATTGATCCCGCACCAAACATCCATCGTCAGAGTACGAAAGGTTCACCGCGCGAAGGTTGCTTAGCCTTCTGAATCGACCCACGATTTACCTTTTCCCGATCGAGAGTGAACGTTCGTTCGCGTTTATGAGGAAGCGAGGCACCGTCAACCGGGATCACGCTGAAAAGCCGAAGCAAATCCTCCACGCAGCGGCGGACTGCTTCGCCCGGCACGGCTTGCACCAAAGTTCGATAAAGGAAATTTGTACCGCAGCGCTGCCAGGGCGTACCCCTGCTGTTCCTGGTCACCACAGCCATCGGATTGGTGGTGGGTGCCGCCATCACCGGACAGACCTTCCTGATGTTCGTGAAAGAGAACGCCCGCCACCTCGCCATGCTCAAGTTGGTCGGAACCACCCAACGTCAACTCGGCTGAATGATGGCCGCGCAGGCCGGGCTCGCACTGACATTGGGTTCCTGCCTTGGTTCCGGAAGCGCCGCCGTCGTCTGCGAAGCCGTCCGTCAAAAACGGTTTCTCCGCGGCCTGTATCTGCCCTGGACTGTCGCGCTGGAATCCTGCGTGACCCTGGCAATCGTCACCGGCGCCGCCGTCGTCTACAGCTTCCGACAGGTCCAAAACTCGAACTGGCCACCGTCTTCCACTGATCTCCCATGTCCCGTCCTATTCCCAGGACCGCCGTTCGCTGCTCGGGTGTGCGCAAACATTTTGGCGAAGGAGAAACCCGCACCGTATTGCTGCGAGGAGTCGATTGGCAGGATCAACTCCTCCGCGCCGATACGGTGATGAATGAGATCCGGCCACCTCCGCGGAAACGACGGACGCGCCTTGCCGTTGACCTTTCTGCGCTTCAAACCTCTGGTCATTCCCAAACGCTCCCTGACCGACGATGCCACCGAACGCGTCCACACCCGGGTGCTTCCAGCGATTTATCGAATCGAGAGTACGGATTGGGTCCTCTTTTCCGGCCAGCAAATGGATACCTTTATCGAGGCGCAGGAATAGTCCGCTCTTATCACCCAAGGCGCGGCCGTATTTCCGCATCCTCAGTGACGTTGCCTTCCCCTCTCTATCTTCATATTCGCCAACCCAAACCCGTGCCGCCCGAATCACGCGTCCAAGCCACATCAACCCGGAAGACGTGATCGAAGATCCGGAAAAATGATCGGCCGAAATTCCCCCGACTTTCATCCGCCACTTCCACGACCGCCCGCTATCCCTCGGCCCGAGCCGAAACGTCTGGTCGCCTGCTGCCAAAAAGCGAGCGAGGTACGACTCAGCAAACCACCCGCGCCAGGCGCGCCTGGACCCGACCTGGACCGAGGACTTCCAGCAGATGATAGAGACTCGGCCCGACGAGTTTCCCGGTACAAGCGACCCGACACGGTTGCACCACCGCGCCCACCTTCACCCCCGCTGCCGTGGCCATTTGTTTCAAAGTGGCCTCCAGATTAACCGCAGTGAACTCCGAGACCGTTCCAAAGGCTTCAGAAAGCTTCGCCAATAAGGGCAACGCGACCGGGGTCAGGGCCTTGGCCTTTGCCTCCGGGTCAAACGCCACCGCATCATCCGCCGCAAAATAGAAATCCGTCCAGACCGGCAGTTCCTTGAACAACTTCCCCTTCTCTTGGGTGGTCAATAACGCCGCCCGCACATAGTCCGGCGAAAAGCCATCCACCGGCAGTCCCGCCTGGCGCAAATACGGCAGCGCTGCGGACACAAATGCATTGGGAGTCAGACGCCGAGTATGCTCGAAATGCAGCGCTTCCAGTTTCTTCACATCAAAGCGCGCCGCACTGCGATTGATCCGGTCCAAGTCAAAACGGGCAATGAGCTCGGGAATCGTCAGCAGTTCCTGACCATCCGGCGACGACCAACCCAACAATGATAGATAATTCACCACCGCCGCCGGCAGAAATCCCTCGTCTTGATAATTCGTCACTACCGCGCCGCGGTCGCGCTTGCTCATCTTGGTACCGTCCTCGTTTAGGATCAGCGGCATGTGTCCGTAGCGAGGCGGCTCGACGCCAAAAGCACGGAAGAGCGCCAAATGTTTCGCCGTGTTGCTGATGTGATCCTCACCGCGAATGACATGGGTGATCCCCATTTCCAGATCGTCCACTACGTTGACGAAATGAAACACGGGTTGGCCATCGCTGCGCCACAGCACCCAGTCGGGATCAGCTTCTTCGCGATCGGTCAGCGGTCGGACAATGTCACCCACGATCAAATCGGGAATCGTGATCGGCTCCCGGGTCATCCGAAAATAGACCGCGCCTTCTCGATCATACGCCACACCGCGGTCCCGCAGTTCCTGCAATCGACGCTGATAGATTTCGCCGCGTCGACTTTGAAAATAAGGTCCCCGATCGCCGAGGCTGGGACCCTCCGGATCGCTACTTTGAGGACCTTCATCCCAATCCAAGCCCAGCCAGCGCATTCCCTGAACGATCACGTCTACTGCAGCCTGCGTGTTACGCGCGGTATCGGTGTCTTCGACGCGTAAAAGGAAAATCCCGCCGTGATGGCGGGCATAAAGCCAATTGAACAACGCCGTGCGAACTCCCCCGATGTGGAGGTAGCCTGTGGGCGAAGGCGCAAAACGAACGCGGACCGGAAGCGACATGTGGGCGAGGGTACGGAGGGACAGCTCTGAAACAAGATCCGGTGCCCATCATTTCTGCTTCACCCCTTCGTGGCTTCGTGCCTTCGTGTGAGTTCTTCCCATGTCTTCTTCACCCCTTCGGGTAAGTTGGTGGAAGGTTAATTTTGGGCCTTTCAGCAACGGTCCACTCGCACTTCAGCATTGTAGTCCGGCACCCCACCCACCGGATCCACAATTCCTTTCGGAATCAGCACATTCCCCTCGGGCCAGTGAATCTGCAGGTTCCCCGGCGCGATCGGCGCCGGAAATACCACTCCCTCATACCGACCGGTTCCGTTGGTCAGCGCAATCCGCGCGCCGGCCGCCACCCCCAGCGCCTTCGCATCGTCCGGATTCATGAAGACCGCTTCGCGCGGCGCACCCGTCAGCGGATCAATCTCGGCATAAATCAAAGTGTTAAACTGCTTCCCCCGACGAGTGGACACCACAAACGTCTTCGCGGCCGCTGGAGTCGGTGAGGCCGATCCGCAGGTCGGCGCGGCACAGGGTCGGGGCGGCACGCCGACCACCTTGAAATGCGCCTTGCCGTCCGGCGTGGCGAAGCGTCCGTCATCACACAAACGCTCCCCGCCCCATTGGATGGCATCTCCGGTTTCCGTCAGGGTCTCGCACCCAGCATAGAACGGAACAATTCGGGCAATTTCCTCACGAATGGCCGGTCCCGTTTCGCAGCCGAGCAAGTGGGCGCGCTCGGGCCACGCCGCCGCCGCTAGGTCGCGCAGGATCCGCCATTCCGCCTTGGCCTCACCCACTTGACGGGGAATTTCCGGAGAGAACGCCACCCGGCGCTCGGTGGTGGTCTCGATGCCTCCACCGTCCTGTTCGTAACGGGTCTTGGCCGGTAGCAGGATTACTTCCTCCCGCGCCTCCAGAAACATTTGGTCCGTAAGAATGATGTCTTGATGCACCCGTAACGGAACGTTCTTCAGCGCGGCCGCCACTTGATCCGGTTCCGGCAGGGTCCGGAGGAAATTCCCCCCCAAGCAGTACAGCACTTCCAACTGACCTTGCGCGGCCGCCTCGACCATCTCCACCGAGTTGAGCCCCGGTTGATCGGAGATCGGGAATCCGTACTGAACCGAAAGCTCGGCGGCCGATTCGGGCGTGATCGGTTTACCTCCCGGCAGGGCGGTCGAGTAGCAGCCCATTTCCGCGCCTCCCTGAACCGAGCTATGGCCCCGGATCGGCATGAGCCCATTTTTCGCCCGTCCGACATACCCGCGAGCCAACCCAACATTCAGGACCATCGAAACAGCGTCACCCCCGTACACATGCTGGGTGATACCCATACTCCAGACGAAAACGGCATTCTTGGCATCGCGCAACAGGGCGGCGAATTCCTCAATGACTTCGTGAGTCAATCCAGCGGCCTGGGCCAACTCCGCAAAATCCAAAGCCTCACAGCGGGCCTTCATCTCCGCCCATTCGGCCGTGTGTTGCGTTAAGAACTCTTGGTTTACCCAGCCCCGTTCGATCAGGACCTTGAGCACTGCGTAAAGAAATGGAATGTCCCCGCCCTGGCTGACCGGGAACCACCAGTCGGCAAGGCCCGTTCCAAACAACGCGCTGCTTGCGCTGCTCGGCACCCAATACCGGCGCATGCCGGGCTCCAGATACGGATTCACCAAGGCAACCTTCGTCCCGAGTTGTTTGGCTTCGTGCAGGTATTTGGTGGTGACCGGCTGGTCATTGGCGGGATTCGAACCAAAGAACACGATTAAGTCGGTGCCGTACCAATCGCGATAGCTACAGGTGCTGGCCGCGTAGCCCAACGCATGCTTCATCGCGCCGGTGCTGGGCGCATGACACAACCGGGCAGCGTTATCAACGTGGTTGGTGCCCAGAAAGCGCGCCACCTTTTGAGACATGTAGTAAATCTCGTTGGTCACCCCGCGGGCCGTGACGAAGAACGCGAGCCGCTTCGGATCAGATTGGCGCAGTCGCTGTCCAATGCGTCGATTGGCCTCGTCCCAGGAGATTCGCCGGAATCCGGGCTGTCCCACTTCGCGCACCATCGGATAGGCTAACCGCCCCAACTCCCGTAACTGCTCGTTCGAGTGGCCTCGTAAGGACGAAACATCCGCCAGCAGCGCCGGGTCGAAGGCCGGCATGGTATTCAGCCGAAGCAGATTCAGCCGCGTCATACACAGGTGAATGCCCGGAATCGTCCAATCATGGAAACCAGCGACCCCCAAGGCGCAGCCATCACACACTCCCCGGCTGAGGACTTTCCAAGCGTAGCCCAAATTATCGCGATTCTTCCAGACCACCTTGAGCATATCGCGAAAGTGCTGCGGTTTAGTTTGGCCCAGACCAAACGGAATCCATACCGCCCGACGCTCCGAAGGCGTCATCTCCACGCGCTGCGACATGAGCGGAGTATGTCGGGTCAGACCGATCGCGTCACGCGGCGTTTGGGAGATGGAGTTGGCGGTAACGCCGCGCCAAGGAGTCGCCGCGGGGGAACCTCACGCAGTCCCGAGCCGCCAGCACGGGAAACCCGTTCATCCTTCCGCCCAAACGCGGGCCAACCAGATCCATTTCAAAACGGCACCTCAATTTGCGCTTTCAACTTTGAGTCTGGAGCGTTTCCCCGCTGTAGTCTTCTCCCATGCCACGGGTGATTCTCCACCTGGACATGGATGCCTTCTATGCCTCCATCGAGCAACGCGACCGACCCGAACTTCAGGGCCGGCCCGTCATCGTGGGGTCACCGCCCGATCAGCGGGGTGTCGTCTGTGCCGCCAGTTACGAAGCCCGCCAGTTCGGCGTGCGCTCCGCCATGCCCAGCCGGACCGCCGGACGGCTTTGCCCCACGGGCGTGTTCGTTCGACCCCGGATGACCCGATATCAGGAGGAATCCCGCGCCATTTTCCAACTCGTCCAAGCCGCCGGAGTCGTGCTGGAACAAGTCTCGGTCGACGAAGCCTATCTGGAGGCAACCGCCCTATTGAATGCGCCCCAACACGCGGGCGACGATGCTTTGGAAGCCGCTCTTCCCCTCGCCCGACAACTCAAACACGACATTCGATCCGCCCGCGGTTTGACCGCCAGTATCGGGATCGCGTCCAACAAGCTCCTGGCCAAATTAGGTAGTGATTTCCAGAAGCCAGACGGATTGACCCTGATTACCGACCGCGATCGGGTGGCCTTTCTTCGGCCCCTGCCGTGTCGAGCCTTGCATGGCGTCGGCGCCGTCACGGCCGAAATCCTGGCGAAAGCCGGCCTCCACACGGTCGGCGATTTGCAGGCGTATCCTGGTGATCTGCGTTCTTTGGCCGGCTCTTTTGGTCCGGTGCTCAAGCGATATGCCTTCGGCGAAGACGATCGCCCCCTGGAACTCGGCGACCTGATCAAGAGCATCAGCAGTGAGAATACGTTTCTACACGACACGGCCGATCGACCGACCCTGCGCCACTGTCTCCGGGAACAGGCCGAGGAGATTGCCACCAAACTGCAACGCCGGCGCTTGGCCGCACGAACCGTGACGATTAAGGTCCGCTACAGCGATTTCACGACCTTGACTCGACAGATCAGTATGGAGGAACCCGTCACCGAATCCCGGGACTTATATCGTCTCGGGTGCTGGTTGCTCGCCCGGGAACGCCTGGTGCAACGACCACTTCGCCTGCTGGGACTTGGGGCCAGCGGACTCTTGGAGGTCAAAGCGGTCCAATTGGCCCTGCCGCTTTCTGGGCCCGGCCCTACTATCCCACCTCGCTCATGACGCCCGTTGAACGAATCGAAGAAGTATTACCGGGAATCCGGCGCTGGTCGGCCTTTTCTCCGGCTCATCGGGTGGAACTTTCCAGCACGGCAGTTTGCACCGCGTCGGGCTGGTGGATTTTCGATCCCATTCCCGTAGTGAATCCGGAGGGCCTCTGGAACGAACCTGGATCCGTAGCCGGCATCATTCTGACCAACGAAAACCACGAACGAGACGCCGCCGCCTGGGCCTCTCGCTGCCACGCCCACCTCTGGGCCGCTCCGGAAGCTCGCCTCGCCCTCCCGGCAGTGTCTCGTTGGCTGCCCGCAGTCCCGACCCTTCAGGAATGGTACCTCATTCCCTTGCCGGGTGGGCCTCCCGGGGAAACCGCTTTCTTCCTGCCCGACCGCTCGCTCCTGATTCTGGGCGACGCCGTCGTCAACCTACCCGGCCGTGAACTCGAGGTCCTGCCCGACAAATACTGCCAGGATCCGCGCCAACTCCGGGAATCCCTGCGTCACCTTCCGCCCGCCGAACAGGCCTTGTTCGCCCACGGAACCCCTCTAATCGGCCAGGCCTCCGCCCGTCTCACCGCGCTCGTGCCCCTCTGACGGCAAGACTGGTTCCGCTTCCCGCTTGCCCCTTACCTCCTTGCCTTTAGCGTCCGCCCCTCAAGATGTCCGGCCTCCCTTACGAATTCGCCCTCGCGCTGCGCTACCTGCGGCCGAAGCGAACCTTCGTATCGATCATCACGCTCATCTGCATTCTCGGCGTCACCCTCGGGGTCGCCGTTTTAATCATTGTGATCTCGGTGATGACCGGCTTCGGAATTCAAATCCGGGAACGCATGATCGGCTTCAACGCCCACGTCACGGTAGAGAATGCCCGGCAGCCGCAGCTAAATGACTGGGAGAAAATCGCGGATCGAATCGGTACCAATACTTGGGTCAAGGGCGTGGCGCCGTATATCAACACTCAGATTGTCCTCGAAACCCAACCGCTCGACTCCACGACCTCCTCCGTGTTCGGCACGATTGCCCGAGGCATCGATCCCATTCGCGAAGCACGCGTGTCCAAGCTGACCAATTCGCTCATCAGCGGCCAATTCCGCCTCGGCCCCAATAGCATCCTCTTGCCCTACGTCGTCGCGCGCCAACATCGAGTCCGAGTGGGTGATCGGGTAGCCGTCTATTCCGTGCCCGCCCTGCGCAAAATGCGGGACGCGCAAAAGCAAGGGGTGGAAGAAGTGCAAACGGCAGCCGATTACACCGTACGCGGAATACTCGACCTGGGGATGAACGACCTGAATGCGAACTTGGTCATCACGTCGTTGGCCGATGCTCAAGAACTTTGGGGCCAGGGTGAGGGCGTGCAAGGACTCAGCGTGATGCTCTTTACCTTCGATGATGCGGCCACGCTCCAAGCCACGCGCGATCTGCAACGCCAACTGGGAACCAACTTTGTCGTCGGGAGCTGGCTGACGACCCATTCCGATTTCCTCGACGCCATCACCACCGAGAAGCGAGTCATGTTTTACATCCTCTTCTTCATCGTGATCGTCGCCGCCTTCGGAATCATGAGCGCGCTCATCACCTTCGTGGTTCAGAAAACCCGCGAGATCGGCGTGCTCAAGGCGCTCGGAGCCACGCCCTCCTCCGTCGCATTGCTCTTTCTGGGACAAAGCCTGGTCGTCGGCGTCCTCGGCGTCTTGAGCGGCCTCGGAGCTGGCATGCTCGCCTTGCGCTACCGCAACGAATTCCTCGGCGCTATGAATCGCCTCACCGGCTACGACTTATTTCCCGCGTCCATTTACCAGTTTACCGCCCTGCCCGCGAAAGTAGTTCCCAGTGACGTGGCCATCATTTGCGTCATTTCCCTGGTGATCTGTGTCCTGGCCGGCGTGCTGCCCGCCCTGCGCGCCGCTTGGTTGCAACCCGTGGAGGCTTTGCGCAATGAATGATCCCGGCCTCCAAGCCATCGGCCTCACCAAGTCTTACGCCCTCGGACGCCGCACGCTCGATGTCCTGCGCGGGGTTGATCTCACCGTGGCTCGCGGCGATTTCGTCGCCCTCCGCGGCGCTTCGGGAGCGGGTAAGAGCACGTTGCTACACCTGCTGGGGGGACTGGATCGACCCGATGCCGGTCAGGTCACCGTGGGCCACCAACGCCTGGCCGCCTTATCCAGCACGGCCCTAACGGCCTTCCGAAATCGGCATGTGGGTTTTATTTTCCAGTCCTACCACCTGCTGCCGGAGTTGGACGCCCTGGAAAACGTGATGCTTCCCGCCCGCATGGCGCGCGTTCCCTTTGAGGCAGCGCGGCAACGCGCGGCGGAATTGTTGTGGCGGGTCGGTTTGGGGGAGCGCTTGGAACATCTCCCGCCAGAACTGTCCGGCGGCGAACAGCAACGGGTCGCCTTGGCCCGGTGCCTGATTAATAATCCCGACGTCGTTCTCGCCGACGAGCCCACGGGAAATCTCGATTCGAAGACGGGCAGTGCCGTCCTGGAACTTCTGCTCGACCTCCGGACCGAACGCGGCACCACCCTCGTTATTGCAACGCACGACGCCTCGGTTGCCGCCCGCGCCCAACGGGTGGTCGACATGGTAGACGGCCGCCTCGCCGAGCAGGTCTAGTTCACGACGCTCCGCTTTTTGAAGGCGGCTCAACCGGGCCGCTCCTCGCCGACAGCCACCACGAACACCAGCCCAGTCCCAGCAAGCCGAATCCGGCAAGGCTCGGAAGGGGTGCCTGCGCCATCGACAGGATCGCAATTCCGAGGACTGCCACCACGAACGTGACGGGTAGCCAAGGCCAACCCAGAACAGAAAACTCACGCCCCTCACGCTGGCGCAGGCGAATTAACCCCAGCACCGTCACGACGTTCGATAGGCTCAACGTAAAGCCAATAAACGTCAGCAGACTTTGATAGCTCGCGGTCCAGAGCAGGACCACCGCCAGCACCCATTGAAAAACGATCGCAGCGCGCGGAGGACCTTCCCGCGGTCGCAGCCAAGCCGGCAAAAAACCGTCCGCCGCCATGCGGGCGTAGACGCGGGGTCCAGCCATGATCTGGGAGGAAACCGTCGTCAGCAGCGCGGTGGCGATCAGCACGGTGGCCAGGGTCGCCCAGCGAGCCCCACCCAGATGGGCCGCAGCAATGCGACCGACGTCGAGGCGCCCGGCAATTAAGTTCGCCGGCACCGCCAACACGAAGACCGCATTCACCGCCAGATAGAGCGCCGTCACCAGCAGGCTTCCCGCCAATAAAGACCGGGGGAGTGTCCGCTCGGGATCCGCGACCTCTCCGCCCACGTAAATCGCCGCGTTCCATCCGGCGTAACTGAAGGAAACCCAGACGAAGGACATTGCAAGCGCGGTCACTGGAAAAGGACTGGGCGGCTCGCCTAGGAGACCTCGGACCGTGGCCGTATCTGGAATTTGCGCCACACCCAACCCGATAAGACCAGTGATCAAGATCACTTTGATCAGGACCGTCAGATTCTGAACCAGCGCACCCCTGCGAACATCCCAGGCGTGCAGGACCGACATTCCGGTCAGGAGCAACGTCCCCGTCACAACCGGCGAAAGTCCAGGAAACCAATCCCGCGTATATTCACCAAACGCGAAGGCGGCCGCCGCCAGCGGGGCCGAGAATCCAGCCAGTAACGAAACCCAGCCGCCCACATACCCAACCGACGGATGCACCGTCCGGGACAGAAACACGTATTCCCCGCCCGACTCCGGAATTCGCCGGGCGAGTGCCCCGTAGCTCAACGCGCCGAGCAGGGCCACCACGCCCCCCACGCACCAGGCCACCAGAACCAGCCAGGGAGCCTTGAGATCAGCCAGCAGGAATCCGCTCGTCGTAAAGACCCCGGAACCCAGCATGCTCGCGATCACAATCGCGGTCGCACTCCAGAATCCGAGGGGACGCCGCGAATGTGGCCCTCCACCCGCGGTCGTCGAGGAGGCTTCCATAAAAATGGATTAGTGACCCACTTTCTGAAAGCGCAGCACGTAGTTATCCTTCAGCAACTCAACCTGCTCCAGTTTCCGAAAACCGGCCGCTTCAATTTCCTGAGTGACCAACGCCTGACCGGCCCGGACGTGGTTCAAGATCCACTCGGAACTCACGCCTGGCTCCCGCTTAAAATCGATCAGGAAAATCTCCCCGTTACGACGCAACGCCCGGTGAATCGACGCCAGCGAACTCTGCGGATACTCAAAGTGGTGGTACACGTCGCAAATGAAGACGGCATTGATCGAATTGGGCGGCAGCTCAACCGAACGTTCCGTACCGAGAACGGTACGCACATTGCGAATCCCTTGTTCCGCGCAGCGTTGCTCAATCAAGCGCAGAAAATTCGGGACAATATCGACCGCGAATACCGATCCCTTCAGTCCCACCTGCGCTGCGATCATGGGTGTGAACAGGCCCGTGCCCGCTCCCACATCCGCCACCACCCAACTTGGTTGAAGTTTGGCCGCCGCCAGAATTTCCCGCCGCTGATCGTAGATCTCGCGCCCCTCACGTTCGAAACGTTCGACCCAATTCGAGGCATTCAGATCCGGCTTTAGGTAATCCGCATTGATGCCGGGCCGGACACTGACGAGCTCCAGGGTCGGCCCGGCCGGCCGGCCCGAGCTCGAATTCGCCGACCGGGACGCGGAACAACCGGTCAGTACCACCAAGGCCAGCCACCCCACCAAGGGCAGATAAAGGGACGATCCGAGCAAAGTCTTCATTGATTCAAGTAGCCTGTTGGCAATCTGCCGCGCCGACAAGCGTGAGAATTTGAGCGAAGCAGCGGCGAACACTTAGCCTCCCGCACTCCCTTGCAGAAGGAACGATTGCGGTCACTTCTTCTCGACCTTCGGCGTCGGCAAAACGGTCAACCAAAGCGCCGATACCGAGTCAATGACCAGGCGCCGATATCCCTGTGGGACCCCGTTGTTCTCACCGGCACTTACCAGCGACATACTCGCTCCCTGTTCGCGGCCGGATTCCCCTTCGGTCGCCACAATTCGGATTGGCCCGCTGAACGGCTGAGCGCCCTCCCCTGCGATGATCTTGAGGACGGTTTCGCCTCCCTTGTCCGAAACCTCCACTGGTTCGGCCTGAACTCCTTCGGGCAACCCGGATACCGAGAGCTGCAACTTCGCGTCAAATCCGTGGCGGCGAGCCACGGCGACCTTTATCTCGTTGGTCTTCCCCGGTTCCACCGCCCAGGCGTTCTCCGTCACGCTCACCTGGACGGACGGTTTTGCCCGGCGAATGCCCAAGCGATACCATTGATCAGCGCCGCCGCGCCGCAGCAGATTCCCCACCGCGGCGACATAGGAACCGTCTTCCTCAGCCGTCCATTCCAGCAGAGGATCGGCACCCGCACCGTCGTCATTGCGCACCAATTCCTTGCCGGAACGATCCTCCACCTTGAGCCAGGCATCGAGCGGGAAGCCCAGGCTGGCAGAGTGAATCTCTAGCAGCAGTAGCTCTCCCTTCTTGGCGGGAAAAAGGAACCGATCTTCGTCTCCTGGCTGGTTCAATTCGCCCGAAACAGCGCCCGGAACTTCCAGCGGATTCGCCTCCGCCGAGGCCGTGTTCGGTTCGATTTCCATCGTTTCAGGTCCGTCGCCCACCGCCAGTTCGATCGGATCGTCAATGCCCGTCGGCCGAAACGAGACGTTGAGCACCTCGGCCCCAACCGTGCCACCGTCGAACACCACTTCCCGGTTCGTCTCCGCGCCCAAATTCCACCCGCGCAGACGCAACGTCGTAGAGCCACCGCGGCCAACTCCCAACGGAAGCGTATGCCGCACCACCGGTCCGGAAGTGAGGTGCAACCGATACACTCCGCGCTCATTTCCGCTGAAACGAATCTCGGAGCCGGCCGGGTAGGCAAAGCCGAACGTCTGCAACACCCACGTGCCGGCGGTCGGCGCCGTCCACGTTAGGAACGGATCGAGCGAACGGCCGTCGTCATGATTCCAAGCGACCTGGACGCCCCGAGAATCTATCAAGCGGAGCACCGGATCCAGAGGCGACATCAGGGTGTAACACTCCAGCCAAGCCACCAGCGTTTGCCCCGCTTCGAGCGTCACCGCGAACGAATCGACATCGCCATTCTTCTCCAAGCGTCCATTGAGAACCGCCGGAAGCCGCTCGATCGCCTGCGGAGCCGCTCGTTCGTTGTTGGGTTCAACCTCGCTGAGCTCGGGTTCCGCAGTAACGAGGAGAAAGTGCGGAGCGCTGGCCCCTTCGCCATTAAAGGTCCGAACCAAGCGCGGACCGACAGGAGCATTCGTCGCTACCACCACGGTGACTACGCCGTTGTTGGTCGTGGGTTCCAGAGCGACCCCAGTTCCGTCCAGCCACACCCGGGGCGGCCAGGGATCAAACTTGCCGACTAACGTCACGGAATTGCTGGAACCCACGGCGAGGGCCACCGGGAACACGTGCTCCAGCACGGGCGCCGCCGCGAAGCCCGAGGTCCCCGTGAGAATCCCCAACAACCCAAGCCCCAGCCCCAGCCAGCGGTTCAGCGCCGTGCCCATCCGGATGAAAGCCGCCGCCTTCGGTATTCGCATGCAGGAGGAACTCAACCGGCCCGGCTGAGACTAGGCGAAGAGCTCCTTGATCCGGCGCCCGTTGTTGACGAGTTGCACTGGTCGACCCGTGTTGGTGTGCAGAATTTGGTTCGGGTCGAGGCCCATCTTGGTATACAGCGAGGCCGCAAAATCCTCCGGTCGGTAGACGTTCTCCGCCGCCGCATATCCCTTGGCATCGGTCGCGCCTACCACCGCTCCCCGCGGACACCCACCGCCTGCCATCAACACCGACATCGCATAAGGCCAGTGATCGCGGCCCGCATCCTTGTTGACTTTGGGCGTCCGCCCAAACTCGCCCAACAAAACTACGAGCGTTGAGTCCAGTAACCCGCGTTCATCCAGATCCCGAATCAGGGCCGCCACCCCCCGATCCATGTTCTTCACCTGATCCCCCTTGTAGGCTTCGAAAAGCTTCGTGTGATGATCCCAACCGCCGTAGTTGACCGTCACCCAGGAAACCCCGACCTCGACCAACCGGCGGGCCATCAGCAACCGTTGGGCAAAATCATTTCGGCCGTACGATTCTCGGACCTTCTCCTCTTCGCGGGATAAATCGAACGCCGCTTGAGCCTTCGTTGACAGCACCAGATCGACGCCCTGCTGGAAATACTGATCAAAGGTGACCGCCGGATCCTCGGCCAAGCGATCCGTGTAGCGTTTCATGCCATCCAGCGACGCACGCAGGTCCCGGCGACTAGCCGCGCGGCCCTCGCCGATCTCCGTCGGCAGCACGACGTCTCGAACCTTAAAACCGGCCGAATTGGGCGAGCCATCGATCAAAAACGGGGAATGCTTGCCCCCCAGGAAATTCGGTCCTCCACTGCGCGTCACCGACGGCATCGACACGTAGGGAGGCAATCCCTCCTGCTGCCCGCGTTGCCACGAAATCACGGACCCAAAGGACGGATGAAACGTGACGAACGCACCGCACGCCACCGGCACCGGCGTGGGCGCACCGGTCATCAGGTAATGATTGCCCCCGCCGTGATTAGGGTCCTTGTGGCAGATCGAACGGACCACCGTGTATTTGTCCGCCACCTTGGCCAGCTCGGGTACCGCCTCGCTAAAACGAATGCCTGGGACCGCGGTGGGAATCGTCTGAAACGTTCCGCGAATCTCCGAGGGTGCATCGGGCTTGGGATCAAAGGTCTCGTAATGCGAGGGACCTCCATCCAGCCAGATCATGATGCAATTGACCGGTCGGCCGTTGACTGCGGCGGGCGAACCTAGCGCGCTGGTGGAGCTGGCCGCCCGTGCCTGCAAGCGCAACACATCCGCGAAGCCCAACCCCAGCACGCCGCCCAGCCCCAATTGGAGAAAATCTCGGCGACGAATTCCGGCGCAGTTGTGCGTAGGACCGGTCATGACGCGATTACTCTAAGCCCATTCCGAACCTGTTGTGAAGCCACGTTTCAGGGTATCCTCGCGGAGCGCGATCGACCCGCGAAAACCGACGGAATTCCACCCCGCCTCGGCGCCTCGGCAAGCCAAGGCCTTCCCGCTTCCTCCAATTAGGGAAACGACGCCGAACGGGCCCACTCGTTACCTCGGCTGCTACCCGTAGCAGCCGACATCAAGAGAGTCTGCCTTCACCCTGGACCCGCAGTTGGTTCGATTTCACCTTGGCATTGCAGGCCCTTCCCGCCGCAGAGTTCAGCCATGTCACTTCGGGTTCTGGTTGCCCCCGACAAATTCAAGGGGACGCTCACGGCGCAAGAGGCCGCCGGCGCAATCGTCAATGGCTGGTGGGGCGCTCGGCCACAGGATGAAATGGAGATGTTGCCCCTCACCGACGGCGGGGATGGGTTCGGCCAGGTGATGGCCGATCTAATGGGCGCCACCGAATGCGTTACCGCCACCGTTGACGCCGCCAATCGCCCGATTGGCGCCCGCTGGTGGTGGCTGGCCGAAACCAGCATGGCGATCATTGAGGCGGCGCAAGTCATCGGCTTGGCGATGTTGCCGCCGCACAAGTTCCACCCCTTCGAGCTCGACACCCGAGGACTCGGGCCTGTCATCCAGGCGGCCGCGGCCGCAGGCGCCCAATCCGTCTATCTGGGAATCGGCGGCAGTGCGACTAACGACGGTGGATTCGGGGTCGCCCGGGCGCTGGGCTGGCGCTTCTTTGATGACCGGGATCAGCTCATCGAGAAATGGGTCAAACTGAACAAGCTTACCCGGTGGCTCCCTCCCCTCGACCCCATCCTCGGATTGGACTTCATCGTGGCCGTAGACGTCGAGAATCCGATGTTGGGGCTCAATGGCTGCACCCGCATTTTCGGACCTCAAAAAGGCATTCTGCCCGCTCAGTTCCCGATCGCGGAGGCACCCTTAGAGCGGCTTGGTCTGCGCGCCGCTGAGCACCTCGGCTACGATATCGCCGCGGATCCGGGGTGTGGAGCGGCGGGTGGTTTGGGCTTCGGGCTACGGATCTTCCTAGGGGCGCGCTTGGAGCCGGGCTTTGAGATCTTCGCCGGCCATTCCAAAATCGACGGCAAGATCGAGCAGGCGGACCTGATCCTGACCGGTGAGGGCATGATCGACAAACAGACGCTGATGGGCAAAGGGACCGGCCGCCTGGCCCAGCGGTGCCATGCCCTGGGCAAGCGCTGCGTCGGATTTGGAGGAATGGTCGAAGGCGTCGCCAAAACCCACATGTCCGACCGTCTCTTCCATTCCGTGCATGATATTTCGCCGAGCCTGACCAATCCCACCGAATCGAAACGCAATGCCGCCATGTGGTTGGAACGGCTGGCCAACAAAGTCGCCGGGGATTACGACTGGTCGTGACTTCCGAGACCGCCAGTTCTTCGAGGCCGGTAGGTCCGACCGAAGTCGATCCGTTGGTGGCCCGTTTCCTTCAGGAACTGGAAATCGGCCGGAATGCGTCCGAATACACGGTTCGCAATTACCGCCACGCTTTGACCGAGTTTGCCACTTGGCACCGCGAAACCCATGGTCGCCCGCCCCCGTGGATCCTCCTGACGAGGGATGATTTTCGGCTCTATCTACGCGCCTTGGGGCGGCGCAATCTGGCCCGTTCTCCGGTACACCTACGGTTCAGCGCTCTGCGTGGATTTTACCGGTTCTTGGTGCGGGAAGGATTCGTCAGTCGACACCCTATTCGTGATCTTTCCTTACCCAAACGGGAACGGCGTCTGCCGAAATTTGTTCCTGCCGATCGGATGGTCGCCTTGCTGGAAGCGCCCCTGCGGGAACTCCAGACGGACCTGCCCGCAGCGGAATCAACGGCGAGTAACGCCGCTTGCCTGCGGGACGCCGCCTTACTGGAGCTCATTTATTCCTCCGGACTGCGGATTAGTGAGGCTTGTAATCTGCGCACTGCCGACCTTGACCTCGGGGAACGACGAGCTCGGGTGCGGGGGAAAGGCCGCAAGGAACGGGAAGTCCCCGTGGGGCGTCCGGCGTTGGCCGCGCTGGAACGGTATTGGAAGTTCATCAGTCACCCTCGCAGCCTGGAATTGCCAGTGTTCCTGGCGTCGGTGACCGGTCCTGGCCCGGTCCGACCCATCGAAATTCAACGACGCCTCAAGCGGTACCTCGTGGTGGCGGGTCTCGATCCTCGACTCACCCCCCATAAGCTGCGCCATAGTTTCGCCACCCATTTGTTAGATCGCGGCGCCGATCTCCGCAGTGTCCAGGAACTCTTGGGACATGCCCGCCTGGCTTCGACGGAAATCTATACCCACGTCTCGACTGAGCGGTTGAAGCAGGCCTACGACGCTGCTCATCCCCGGGCTTGAATCCAAGCCAAGAACGAGCGACCCGACCACGCAGCTGAGCCATCCCGGGTGCAGTGCCCGTTAACGTGTCTTTTCAAGTTCAAGCGCTTCCCGCAAGCGACCCGCTTCCCTTTCAATTTCTTGCAAGAGAACCGCCACTCCGTTGGATCCGTTGCCCGTGCAGTCCGACTCCACCTGCGAACACAATTCGGCGAGTCGGCGCCCACCCACATTGCTCGCACTCCCCTTGAGAGTGTGGGCCGCGGCTTTGAGATCAACCGGATTGAACTTCTCGCACGCTTCCTTCAAAGCGGTCAATCGCAGCGGCAAATCCTCCACAAATAAATCCACCAACTCAGCGATCGGATCCGGTCCGTCCGCGGTCCGCAAACTCCGGAAGACCTCCAACATCGCCGGATCCAAAGTGGGCAACGATCCGTTTTCCGAGCCGGTGGAGTCGGGCGTCGGTAGTTCTGAATCATCGTCCACGCCGACCCGGGAAACGGCCCGTGCCAACGCCCGCCGCAGCGCTTCTTCGGCCAGCGGCTTGGTGAGGAAATCATCCATTCCCGAGGCCAGACACCGTTCGCGATCGCCGGCCATGGCATTGGCGGTCAGGGCGATGACATAGTGAGGCGCCTGCCGGCCAAACTCGCCCGCCGCCTCATTCCGCCGCAGTTCCCGCGTCGTCTCGTAGCCATCCAATTCAGGCATCTGGCAGTCCATCAGAATGGCGTCATATGGCCGGGCATGGATAGCGTTCAGAACCGCTCGCCCATGGGTCACAATATCCGCGGTATACCCCAACTTACGCAGGAGGGAGAGGGCGACTTTTTGATTAATCAGGTTATCCTCTGCCAACAGCAACCGAAGCGGCCGCGCCACGGCGCCACCGCCCGAGGGTGCAGCCAAGGTTCGCTCCTCCGAAGTCGCCAGCACGTCTTCGCCGCGCAAGAGATGTCCCAACACTTCGCGCAACCGCCCCAACCGCTCCGGACGAACCAGCGATCCCGCCACGCCTACGGTCCGCAGCAATCCTGGGTCCAACCGCTGCCCCACCGGAGCCATCAACAACACGTTCAGCTTTTCCAGGCCGGGCTGCATATGGGCTTCATGCGCGAAGGACAGGCCGTCTAAATCGGGCAATTGGTAATCGGCTACAACCGCCAGGAAGGGATCATTCGCCTGTTGCGCCTCAGCCAATCGGTCAAACGCTTCCCGCGCCGAGGCCGCACCCTGGGCTCGTAACCCCAGGGATTCCATGTTTTCCACCAGGCCCTGACAGGTGGCCGCGTGTTCATCCACCACCAGAAACCGGGGGGCCACCTCCCCCGTCAGGTCCGCCAGTCGCTCAATGGGCAAGCCCACCGGGACTCCGGGCACCAGATCCAGACGCACGGTGAACCAAAAAGTTGAGCCCCGCCCCTCCACACTCTCAAAGCCAATTTCCCCACCCATTTTCTCAACCAACTGCCGACTGATCGACAGCCCCAAACCCGTGCCTCCGAAGCGGCGGGTAGTCGACATATCCGCCTGCTCGAAGGCCCCAAAAATGTTCTTTACCGCGGCTTCCGGAATGCCAATTCCAGTATCCCGAATTTCCATCCGGACCAACACGTCCGTCTCGGTCGATTCGACCAACTCCATCCGGAGCAGCACTTCCCCTTGCAAGGTAAACTTAATGGCGTTCCCCAGTAGATTGGTCAGCACCTGACGAAACCGTCCCGAATCCCCGGTTATCTTCGCAGGCAACCGGGAATCGAGGGATACCGCAAAGTCCAATCCCTTGCTGTAAGCCCGTTCCGCCAGGAGTTCACTGACGTCCTCGATAGTCTCTCGCAAGGCAAACTCCGAGGTATTGAGCGTCACCTTGCCGGCTTCGATTTTCGAGAAATCCAGAATGTCGTCGATGATCGTCAACAAGGCTTCGGCACTGTGTTGGACGGTTTCGGCATACTCGCGTTGTTCCGGAGTCAGCGGCGTTTCCAACAGCGCCCGCGTCATCCCAATCACCCCGTTCATGGGGGTGCGAATCTCGTGGCTGGTATTGGCCAAGAACCGCGACTTGGCCCGAGCGTTTTGTTCCGCAGCATCGCGAGCCGCCGCCAGTTCGAAATTGGCCTGGCTCAGCTTTTCTTCGGCCTGTTTCCGCGCCGTCACATCTTCGACGGTGCCTTCGTAATACAGCAATCGGCCATCGGCGTCCCGCACGGCGCGCGCATTCTCGGAAATCCAAATCACGGTCCGGTCATTGCGCCGCACTTGGCTTTCAAACTTGTCGACCTTGTCGGACCGCTGCAGCGCCTCCACAAACTGATGGCGCCGTTCCGGTTCGAGGTAGAGCTGATTCTCAATGTCCGTCCGCGAATCAATCAGGTCCTTCGGCGTCTCGAACCCATAGATGCGCGCCAAGGCTTTGTTGGCGCTCAGGTAGTGGCCGTCGGGCGTGGTTTGGAAGATACCGTCCACCGCGTTCTCCACAATACTTCGGTAATTCAGCTCGGCCTGCTCCAGCTTTTCGGCCGTCCGCTTCTCCCGCGTCACGTCCCAGAAAATCCCTTGCAACCCGACCGACTGGCCCGTGGCATCGAGCACCGGGGTCTTGATGACGTGCACCCAATGTTTCTCGCCATCGGGCGTGACATAGGCCTCGGTCGTTTCAAACACGCCGCCCTGTTCCAGGACTTTCCGGTCGTCCTCCTGGTACTTGGCCGCCAGTTCCCGGGGAAAGAGATCAAAGTCGGTCCGGCCGACAATTTCCAGCACCGGCCGACCGAGGGTCGCGGCAAACCTTCGGTTAACGAAGGTGAATCGGCCGTTGAGGTCTTTGCGCAGGATATTCTGAGGAAGACTCTCCACCAGCGTCTGATAAAACGCTTCGCTATGGCGGAGCGCTTGTTCAACGCGACGATGAGCCTCCTCCTTCGACGCTACGGCCGAGGCGTGATGCTTGAGATCCAACTGAGTCACCACTTGATGACCAATCGTCTGCAAGGCGGCCCGTTGCCGTGTGGTCAACCGGCGGACGGACCAATCCAAGAGGACCAACGCTCCAAGCATTTTGCAGACCGATGAATCCAGCGGCAACGCAGCAAACCAACGGATATTAACCTCTCCCAGGTCGGGTGGATCCCGCCGTTCCTGCCATTGCCCCGGAATGAGCGACCCGCGACACGACTCCAGGAATGGGTCGATCATGGCGGGGGTCAGGCCATACTGGCCTTCGATCCGCAGTTCGTCGCCTTGGTTGAGAATGACCACCGCGGCCGCGGCACCCGTCACTTCGGCCGCCAAACTGGCCAAGTCGTTCATCGGACCTCCCACCAGACTGGGTCCGGCTGAATTCTTTGAATCCGCTTCCACGGGTGAAGTGTTTCGCTGGCCACCCCGGGTGTCAATGCAAGGGCAAGGGCCGGCTTTTGATTCGCGCTCGGCGAATGAGGGCGGGCCAGCCCAAACTTAATTTTCATGCCTGATTTCGTTTTCCCTTTGAAGTTCGCCCGGCCCGTCAAAGCCTGGGCCCGTGCTCACGGATTTCCAGAGCGTTCATTTTGTCGGTATTGGCGGTACCGCCATGGCCAGTGTTGCGGTCGCCCTACGCGAACGCGGCTTCACCGTTACGGGTTCCGATCAGGACGTAATCTACCCGCCCATGTCCACGTTCCTGTCCGCCCGCGGCATCGTCCCGCAGGCCGGCTACGCTGAAGCCAATTTGGCTCATCGACCGGATCTTGTGGTCATCGGCAATGCCATCTCCCGCGGCAATCCCGAGGCCGAGTACGTGCTGGATCACAAGCTCCGGTATTGCTCGCTCCCGGAATTGCTCAAGGAATGTTTCCTCCGGGGCAAACGCTCCCTGGTCGTCACCGGGACCCATGGCAAAACCACCACCACCTCCCTCCTGACTTGGGTGTTCGAAAGCGCCGGACTAAACCCGTCGTTCCTGATTGGCGGCATTCCGGCCAACCTCGGGCAGGGCGCCCGGTTTACGGATTCTCCTTGGTTTATCTTGGAAGGCGACGAATACGACACGGCCTTCTTCGACAAACGCAGCAAGTTCGTCCATTACCTGCCCGAAGTGGCCATCCTCAATAATTTGGAGATGGACCATGCCGATATCTTCGACTCCCTGGCGGACATCCAACTGGCCTTCCGCCGGTTCATCAATTTGATCCCGCGCACTGGTCTGTTGCTGGCCAATGGGGACGAACCCAGCGTCACCGCCTTGCTCGGCGTAAAGCACTGCCCGGTGAAGCGATTCGGATTGGGGGACGCCAATGAAATCCGGGCCTCCGGACTGCAATTGCGCCCAGACGCCAGCGAATTTCAAATCGCCGGCGCCAAATTTGAACTGCCGTTAATCGGGGAATTAAACGTCCGCAACGCTCTGGCGGTGGCCGCTTGCGCCCGTCACTGCGGGCTAACGGACGCGCAGATTCAAACCGGTTTTGCCTCCTTTCGGGGGGTCGCACGCCGCATGACCGTGCGCGGTGAAGTCCGCGGCATCGCCGTGGTCGATGACTTCGGGCATCATCCGACCGCCATTCGCGAAACCTTGCGAGCCTTGCGGGTGAAATTCCCAGGCCGCCGGCTTTGGGCCATCTTCGAACCGCGTACCAACACCACCCGACGTAATCTTTTTCAAAATGAGCTCGTCGATGCCCTCGAGCGGGCCGACCTGATTGTCCTCGCCGAGGTGGCCCGCCTGGACCAACTCCCGCCGGAGGAACGACTGAACCCGGAGAAACTCATGCAGGATCTGCAACTCACCGGAAAGCCCACGGCCTACCTGCCCACAGTTGAATCAATCCTGGAGCACGTCGTGACCGGCGCCCGGGAAGGCGACGTGGTGTGTGTCTTTAGCAACGGTGGATTCGGCAACATCCACCAGCGGTTGCTGACCCGCCTGGAGGGGTAGCCCGGCGGCGTTGTTCCCAGGCCCAGCGTTTCACGGTTCACCTTAAAAGCGGGATTTGAACCACCGAGACACCGAGGCACAGAGCGGAAAAGACCAAGGAAAGGGGCCAAGGAAAGGGGCCAAGGAAAGGGGCCTGAGTTTGCTTCGCTAAAGGCCTCCTCCGGCGAGTGAGTTTTTTCCGGGGCCTGCTCGTTCGTAGTTCGTCAGCACCCTGTGTCCTCGTGCCTCGGTGGTCAGTTTCAACTGCAGTTTCCCGGTTTACCCGCGCACCCATCTCCCGACACCTCGCCCCGCGCCAAAGCGATAGAGAACTTCCGTACACGACGACGCTCCGCGTTCCTCCACGGCTTCGCGCCGCTACTTAAAGGCTGCTTCCACACGTCCCAAGACTTCCGCCACCGAGACCGATTCCATCAGTTTCCGGATCTCCGCCGGACTCCCGGCGATCGGACGTCCGTCATAGCGGTAATAGTCCAAAGGCCGACCGCCCACGGCGGGATTCGGGATTAGGATCCAATCCGCACGTAACGGAAGGATACAGGGATTCAGGGTCGGCGTTTCGAGGACGAACTGGTGCGGTACCGCCATGGCGGCGGCCAGATGCATGAATAAGGTATCCACGCTCAAGAAGGCGTGTGCGTGACCCAGCAGGGCTGCGGCGTGCCGCAAGGACGGAGCCTCGGCGAAATGAATCCGGCCTCCACGTAAGTTCTGAAATAGTTCGCCGTGCGCCTCGGCCTCCTCGGGTCCACCGAAAAACACGACTGGCACCTCTGGACGGCGAAGTTCGAGTTCCCGAACCAGTTCGATATACCGTTCCAGTGGCCAGCGGCGGAGGGCGAGATTCTTGGTCCCCCCCGATCCCACATGAACCCCCAGCCAGCGTTCCCCCACCAAGTGAGTTCGGTTCAACCATTGGGTCGACCAAATGGATTCGGCGGCGGTGAGGTACAGTTCATAGGCCGGACGCGGCATCTGCGAGGGAACACCCAGGAGGTCAAGGAACCGGCGATTATTCTCGCTCGCATGGACCGTGTAGTCCTGCGGCAGGGAATCCGTCACCAACCGATCGTCGAACGGTCGATGATTCTCGTATCGGTGACTGAAACGCCGCCGCGCCCCGATTCCCGCGGCCACCAGGCGATACTCCCGGCGTCCCTGCGGATGCACATTGAAGGAGGCATCAAACCGCCGTCGACGCAGGGACCAAATGAACCGCAGTGAAGCGAACTTGGAGGCTTTGAGGAAGGAATGCTGATGCAGGGCGTTGAGGTGGGGATTGTGCTCCAACAGGCCGCGCGCGCCCGGCCACATCACTAGCGCCTCAATTTCGGCCTCCGGATACGCCAACCGCAATTCGTGCAGAAAAGGTGTGGCCATCAGCGTATCGCCGATTCCGGCGAGAGAGATGACAAGGAGACGATTCACGGAGGCCAGGCTAATCGACGCGGCCAATCAAGAACAGCCCCAGACGTATCCATTCAGTCGATCACAAACGGAAACGGACAGCGTCGCCAGCGACGGCAGCCCTTTGGCCCGCAAACGGTGTCTCGCGACCAGGGGCCCGCGACCAGGGGCCAGACCCTCTAACCACAAAAAATCTGGCGGAGGATCAGGTTTCGGGAGGACCGACCCCATTTCCCTTTGAAGCTCCGGTCCGCGCCTCACTCAAGAATTCGTCGTCGACCGATCCAAACCAAGACGGCCCCACCAAACCCAACAGGGCCCAGGTGGTGGGTTCGGGGGCGGTGAAGCGAAAATAAAATCTTCCGTTAGAGGGTCTGGCACCTGGTTGCCCCGCAAATCATTCCATCGTCCTGCAACAACCGTTTCAACAAGTCCAACCGGTCACGCCTGAGAGAGAGCCAGATCGAATGCTCTAACCCGTCATCGTAATGCTCGAACGTGCTGCCGTTGTTGTAAGGCGGATCAATAAAGATGCACTTGATCTTGACGGTGAACTCCTCTTCGAGCGCCTTGAGGGAGAGCAAATTGTCGCCAAAGTTGAGCCGGTTATCGAACAGGTCGTTGCCCGTGACGCGATGCTTCGCGTGATACGACCTGGCCGGGTCTTCCAGCAGGATGCGCGGCTCCAGCCGGGGCCGGTTCTCCTTCCCAATCCAAGTCAGTTCAAGTTTTTGCTTTTTCGTCATGCGCGGGAAATTACTCAGGCTGCCAGCCGGCGGGCGGCCACACGGGCACGGACTGCCGAAGCTGCGTGAGCAGATCACCGACGGCTTTCACCAGCTTGCGGAACGAGCAGTTGCGCCGATGAGCCAGCCCCAGGTCGAAGACCGCGCTCATGGCCGACTGGTCGCCAGTCTCGGAATAGGCGCGGTCAGCGGGCATGAATTCTTCAAGCGCACCTTTGGCGTCCCGTCGCGATTCGGGGTTGGCCGGGGCGACGGCATCATTGGGAACACCGGAATGGCCGCGCAGGGATTCGAGCGCGGCGAGGAACCAGGTTTCGTATTCGCGATAGGCCACGACGACATCGCACGGTTTTGCGCCCGCCGCTGCGCGCGCTCACGCACGAACCTGGGCGGCGAGTTTCTTGGGACAGTCATCCTCGCCATCGAACAGGATGACGACGGCGACGCATTCGGGTTGGAGCAGAGCGAGCCGAACGCCGGCCTGAATGCCTGGCTTGCTGCGAAGCTGCGACTGGGTGCGCCGGATGGGACGCCCCACGCCGACGTGCTGGCAATGAGCTTCCGCGAGCAATCGACGCAACAGGACTGGAGCGGCCTCGACTTCGCCGTGGCCCTCGACAATCGGATACACCTTCATGCCAGGGACTCGAACAGGTTGCCGTTGAGGAGGTCGTCGGCATTGGTGAAGAGTTCGTCGGGATGGAGCGCGTTGGAACGGAGCAGTTCACCCGCGCCCATGAGATGCTGGCGCATGGCCTCACGGGTCGCTTCGGAGGGCGGGAGCAGATGAGACGCCCCTTCCTGCCACGAGACGATGCGGAGATTGGCGTCGGTAATCCATTTGGCGTCCAGCAATTCAGGACTGTGCGTGGTGACGACGACCTGCATGGTCTTCGCCGCCTTGCGGATCAGGTCCAGCACCGCGCCGAGCGCGCCGGGATGAATGGTGGCCTCGGGTTCCTCGATGACGAGAATGCTGGGGCTGGGCTTTTGAAACACGGCCATGATCAACCCGAGGGAACGGAGGATTCGAGGATGCGGTTGATCTCAGTCTTGGTCTCGGAGGCTGCTTCGCCGCGCAACAATTCCTGGAGGACACTGGCGGCGTTGCTGCCGTCGGGCCGAAGGGAAACACCGCTGTCTGGGTCTTGCATCTCGCGAAGCTTGGAAGGTTCGATGGAGTAAACGCGCATGGCTCCCAGCACCTTGAAGATGGGGGCGAACCGCTCATCGCCACCGACGAGCGGGAGGGCGAGGGCCGATGGCTCCAAGGCGGGGGTGAGACCTTGCACATTGCTCCGCCATTTGTCGGTGCGGTCAAACCACCAGCGGTTGCCGTCCTTCTTTCGGAGGAGGCATTGCTCATGGACGATGCGATAGCCGTAGTTTGGCAGCGCCTTGACCTCGAAGGCGAAGCGACCGCCCTCGATGCCATTGATGGGTCCGAACTCGAAGGCCAGGCCCAGATTCGGCGGGTAGCTCTGCTGGCCCGAACTGCGGTTGCGCACCGCGCTGATGCCGCCGCGTCGGTCGAACACGGCCTGGAGCGGCGAGGACATCGCTTCCGAGGCGAAGCTGAACACATCGGACAGGTTGCTTTTGCCGGAGCCATTGCGCCCGACCACGAAGAGAGGGTTGTCGAACGTGAGCGTGGCCGTGGGGAAGCTGCGGAATCGCTTGATGATGATCCTGGTGATGGGCAGCGATTTCATATTGTGGACAGGAGGCTAAGACAGGGGATCTTTATAGGCGAGCGTCCAGCGTATGGTGAAAACTTCTTGCAGGCGGCTGTTCTGGGTCAGCTTCCCTTCAGTGTTGGCGATGAGTTCCTCGCGCTGCTGGTCCACCTTGTCCTGCGCCTCGAAGAGTGAGCGGCGCTTTTCGTTTCGCTGCGATTCAAGGGCCTTGATCTGCTTCTGGCCGGCGAGTTTTTCCTCCAACGTCAGCGCCGTGGTCGCGGCGCGTCGCGCCTCCTTGATCTGCCGGTCAATCTCCTTGATCTCGCGCCCAAGCCCCAGCTTCAAGTCGCCCACCCAGCCGTCGAGCTTTTCGGCCTCGATCTCGGAGAATCGGGCGTTGCGCTCGGAAATGGTGCGCCGGATAACGGTCTGCCGGCCTTCGGTGGCGGACCCGATTGCTGCCGGGGCGATGCTCAGGCACGGGCCGGTCGCCTTGCCGGGCAGGCTGAACAGGCGCGCGGCGCATTCCTCACCGAGCGGAGTCCCGTCGTCGGCCACCGCGCCGAAAATGAGGTAGTCCTCGGCCTGGTCGAGCGATTCGACGGTGAAGCGGGAAAGCGTGAGCCAGCCGGATTTCCCAAGTAGGTACCGGGCCCGCGACCAGGGGCCAGACCCGAATGGCCCCTCTAACGGGAAGTTTCCCCAATTCACGCGGCGGATTTTGCGTGGCGCACCAGCTCACGCACCAGCGGTTTTGCGCACTCGAACGCGTCGCGCAATTCAACCAGATCAGGTAGGACAACCTCGGCCAGCGCGCTTTCGATCAGCTCTGGTGTGAGGCGATCATGGCGAATGAGAAACGCGATGTCCGCCATATCCTGTGGATCGTCGCCGCGCATCATTTTGGTCAGGACGAGGTCGAGTGTCGCGGGGCGGAATAGCCGCAGCCATCGCAAGGGAGGACAAGAAATCGGGATGATATGCTGCTCCCAATCGCGTCGGAGGAAAACCTGGTTGGCCTCGAGCAGGTGGGTGATAAACAGGCCTTCCTTTTCCAGTTCACGATTGGCCGCTTCCTGAGCGTCCCAGAAATTGGCATCGTTTCGAAAAAGGGAAATTTGTGAAACCGGGATGATCGCATCCACATCGAGCGTTCGCGCGATCGCCTCGGGCGGGTTTTCGAACCCCAGTGCGATAGCCGCGCGACCATAGAGCACCAGCGAGACTTCGTGAACCAGACGACTGTCCACTGCACGGAGAATACGTTCCGCGTTAATCATGAGTCCTCTGTTTTTGGCCGACGGCGGGCCGCTGCCATTCCACGACTAACCCCGGTCCACGCCGGGTGAATCCAGTCATCGCCACGAAACGCGTGGGGTGGGGCAGAACGCCTGATTTTGCGGGCAGCGTCTTGGGCAGCGCCGCCAGCAGTGTGCGCCAAAACGGGTTCTCCGGCTCGAAGCGTTGGCCCGCCTCGGCCACGTAGCGGACGGGAGTGACGCAACGTTCCATGACAGCCAAGCGTGTGAGCCGGCACGGATCGTTGCCGTCGGCGCCGAGCATGGCTGCGCCGCAGCGGATGCTGTGGGGTTCGTAGCGCAGCGCCGTCGAGAGCAGGGCAATGGCGAGTTCTTCATTCGAGAATTCGCTTTCGAGTGCCAGGGGTGCTTTGGGCTCGGAGCCGTTCGTGTAATGACGGCAGCCGCGTTGGACTGCGAGGATTTCAAGCTCGTTCGGCCCCAATCCCAACCGCCGTGCCTTTCGCAGCAGAGATGAAAGATGCGTGGTGGTGCCTAGCTTGGTGGCGAGCGTGGGCGTTTCCGTCACCGCAAAACGATGAAGCGAAGCAGCAGCAAAGTACAACGTCTTCTCTGGACGGGTATTTCGGGCGTCGCCGCGGTCTGAGATCTAGCTAGCCTCGGTGGTAGGAACGAAGTCACCCGCATCCTCGACCGCGTTCAGCAAGGCGATCCAGTGGCTACGGACGACCCCATTTCCCCCACTGCGCCTGGCACCAAACCGATGGGAATCCGGCTCCAAGAACGGCAAAAATCGGCTTGATCGTCAAGAAAGCGCATTCCCCCCCCGTTTCAATTACGACATTGCGGTCGCGGAACCAACGAAAGCCCGACCCGAATCCGAGCTCAATTTGATCAAAACTACGGCGACAATACGGCCCACAACCGAATTAGCTACCCCCTCAAAACGGCACAAAATACGATAGTAAAAAACTCGATAACAGTTAGAGGATCTGGCACCTGGTTCCCCCACTAAGGGCATTCCATCAATCTCGGCCCCTTCGGCTAATCTGATTACTTCTTGCCAAATGATTTAATTAAGATCTCTGCTTATTCAATCTCAGACGTATGAAATCTTTATCCAGGCTTTTTCGTCGTTTTTTGGCGTCTTTGGTCACCTTCTCCGCGACTGGAACTTGAGCAGATATATTTTACGTCTCGCCGAGTGGCGGGAGTGCCGGCACTCAAAATAATCCCTTTTCTTTGTCCCAAGCCAAGTACCTACTCGACAACACCTCCCTGGTGGACGTTGAACTGCGGTTCGCCCCAGGCGTCTATACCCTGACTACCCCTGCGGGATTTCTTAAGACGACCGGCAGTCTAGACCCTAGAAGAATAGCTTTGGTCGGGCTGCCGACTCAAAACGGAGGCGAGTGCGTTCTTCGATGGGCGGACAATGTGGTATCGGAACCCTCAGGAGCCGGCGTGCTTCTCTCCACCACTCTAACCGGTGCCCGTGACCTATTGGATCTCGACCGTTTCGTAATTGAGAATCTTACTTTGGACGGGAATTTTACCGGACAGACCGCAGTGGTTGGGCCGCACTATCGGGAGGGCTACAAGTCCATTGCTATCAAAGTGCGCGCTAAGACAGGCCGCATCCGAAATTGCATCGTCCGCAACTTCGGCTCACAAGGAGTGATGCCTTGGAGCAGCAACCTCTCATCCGGGGTTGAAACGTTTCCTATCCTGATCATTGCGAGCGATTCCAGCGCTGTGGGAAGTGACTGGCCCGAGAACGATGCCGTATATCGCGCAGCGGCGACCACGGCCAACTTGACGAATAATAAGGTTTCCCCACGCCCTTTCGATTTTGAAGACACCATCGCCCTGGCGGCAGTAAACTTTTCCTCCGGGCAACAATTAACGGTGACGAGCGGGGGGCAACATACCACCCAGCGAATTCCGGTCACGGCCACGACAGCGCACTTTCAGTCCATCGGCATCGTGGGAAGGGTCTTGCCCATGTTTGAATATGACCCGGTCTACCCAGAAAATGACCAGCGGAAGAAATTGCGAAGCGTTTTGGAAGTCGCTTTGGACCAACTCGACTACAATCCGGTGACCGGGAACATCAAGGTCCGCGCCCGTGTGGCCGAACACCGGACACCTAATCCGGCTTTGGCGCCAACTCGCGTCCGACAGGATCCCATTAACGTACTTCTGCAATTCGTCGGCCCGACAGAAATCCCTGGGGCGTGGACCGACGGAATTGTATACTCCCAAATCTCAGTCGCTGGTTTCTCTACATTTAATATCGTTGGCCAGGCACAATATGGTGGCATTCTAGCCGCGCGGGTATGAATCGACGGCACCGATGAAGGCGTCTCGATCAGTTGGCCACCGGAAGGCACTGCCCCTCCGCTTCGCGCTGTGCCAGGTCAAACCCCAGCTACGTTGCCGCGAATTGCGCGAGCCTCCTGGCAACCATCGCAACTCGGGACCTGGGAGGAGACTCGTGATGCTTGGGCTCAGTCGCAAATCCGGGTCGGTCGCCACTATAAAGCCAGCGCCACCGCGCCATTTGCGGTGGAAGTAACCACGCAACCAGACGTGGCCAATGAAAAGTCCGGCAAACGCGCTCGGCTGATGTTCACCCGCTCGGGTAGCGAACCGTGTCCCTTCGGCAAGCGTGCGGGACGGGGTCCTCCGGGGTCGTGCAGGCTGAGGGGCGATGACAGCGCGCACGAAGTTCTCCTCGACGGACCTGGGGGTCCTGCAGCAA
>Ga0105044_10000098_pt1 | contig 90783 bp, 80 predicted proteins | sample MAT01_FD_78092 | JGI IMG/M metagenome (GOLD analysis project Ga0105044, IMG submission 78092) | Freshwater microbial communities from Lake Fryxell liftoff mats and glacier meltwater in Antarctica - MAT-01 | ecosystem: Environmental > Aquatic > Freshwater > Ice > Liftoff microbial mat | place...
ACATGAGCACAATAATTGGGTTAAGGATGTACTCAGTTACTCGGCCCAAAAATGAATCTATGCTCATCGTAAAAACTAAATACCGTTAACTGTTGGAATTTGCTTGGTCTCTGGTATCGTAGTGAGATTGAGCGCGTCACTGATAAAGCCAGTAAGACCCCAGACAGATACGATAACAAAAAGTGCAACAACACCCCAGATCATAATATGCTTTCCATCTGCTCGCTTTTCTTCATCATCTGAATTAAGAATAAACTTCGCAAGACCCCAGAAGAAGTACAGGAGGGCAAGGGCCGCAGTGATAGGGATAAGAAGCTGGATTATATTACCAATTGACTTAACGAGTGTTGTGACATTACTGAGCGCCTGTGCAAACGCAAACGATGGAGCGAGCAGTAAAACGCCTGTAATAATTTTTTTCATTTATTTTAAAAACAAACTAATGATAAATCGAAACTGTTGAGCTACTTAAATATATTCTACCACACTACCTAATCCCTGGTGTCGAAATGGTGTGCACATCAGGGATTCCAAGGTCGCTCTGGATAAACCCAACAATTCCCCAGATCGATACGATCACAAAAAGAGCAACAATGCCCCATTTCATTATTTCCCTACCATTCTCTCTTCCCTCCACATTGTCAGATTTAAGTATTGATTTCGCGAGACCCCAAAAGAAAAAAAGGAGAGCGCACGCAGCACTGAGCGGAATAAGTAGACTGACAATATTGCCAAATGAAACAATGAGTCCGCGTATACCTCCCGACTGTTGAGCAAGCACAAAGGATGGTATTGAAAAACAAAATACAAAGGCAATTATTTTATACATATAAATTACATTACAGTGCCCCATCTCGCACTGGTAATTGCGGAAGGCCGGTCGGGCTATACCCAAAGAAATCTCCATGGAGATACAAAACGATTCCCCAGATCGACACAAGTACAAAAAGGGCAACGATACCCCACTTCATAACTTGCTTTCCCTCATCCCTTGCGTCTTCATCGTCCGCTTTGAGGATAAATTTAGCGAGGCCCCAAATGAATACAAGTAAAGCCAAACCGCCGACAATTGGAATCATTGTCAGTATCAAGTCAGTAAAAAGACAGATCACGTCACCAAGGGTACTCGGTGTACCGTTAAAAGATGTGCACATTGCTGCGAACAGTGGCATTGGCGCAAAGAAAGTTGTGAGTACAAAAACGAATCCAGTTACTGTTTTTTTCATATATTAATTTCCGAGCGGGTTTCCAAGTTGTGAACAGTTTGGAAGGGTTGGGGCAATTTGGCAAAGCGTATTGCCAATTACCGAAGAAATTACAACTGAACCAAAAAGGATTGCGGTGCCGATCACAACATACGTCAACACATGCTTTGCCTTTTCTATTTTGTCCTCACTGCCACGCGCTGTCACAAAAAGAAAACCCGAATAAATAATCATGAGAACAACGACAATTGAACCGATCGGCAAAACGATGTTTGTTAAAATAATCTTGAGAAGGGCATGAAGACTATCGACCCCACCGACGAGTGGATTGGGCAAACCCGGTGTACCCCCTCCGACGGGACCGTCAGCAAAAGTAAGAATTGGTAATAACAAAAGACTGGTAAAAAAACCGACGAATTTTATTTTGCTTAAAAACCTCATTAAGATATTGTATCAAACTTTATTACACTGATTCTGAAATCGTGGGAACATGTTCACGCATCGTCTCGGGCAATGCCACCTGCAATATATCATCGTAACTATCATTAAGAAGGCTTGTCACGATAAGTTTAACAATAAGCCACGCGGCAAGAACAAAAAAGAAACCAATCAAAACTTTTATGAATGTCCCCTTTGCACGAGAAACCTGTGACTCACTCCCGGCAGCAGTAAGCATGAGGAAGCCCGACCATGCAAAAGCAATTGTAGCGATAGGAATAGAAAGAATAACCAAAAATGTAAGGAGATTTGAGATGAGCTGTGTGAAGTCGGCCCAGGTACAGTCGTGATCCGTCGGCCCAGGTGTACCTTGTGATTCTGATGTCAGTGCACCAGTGCAAGGGATTTCGAATGCCTGAGCAGAAACAAAAACAGGCATACAAATGAGTGAGAAAGCAATCAAAACTGCTGAGATTTTATTTTTCATTTGAGTATTGAATCTAACTGCTGACTCGCACGAACAAGAGCTTCACTGGAGTTTGACCTACCTGCAGTGACAGATTCAACCATTTCTTTAAAAATGGGGTTCAAGTTCGCAGGCTCAGGAGAAAGCCAACCACGTGCCTGAATTGCTGCATCGTAAAAAAGAGACATGTGGGTTTGTGCCGGGCGAGTCGCAAGCAAATCCCTCCTTACTGGCGGCAAATGTAATACATTTACGAGGGTACTAATAGTTGTAGCGCTCGTAAGTGAATTTGCAACCTTAAACGCAGAAGCAATATTTTTAGAATTCTTCGGAATAGCAAGACCGATCATTCTGCCGTACGTCATGTTGAGATTGGAACTTTTGGACTGAGGGATGGATGTGACGTCGAAATTAAGGTTTGGATTTTTGAGGCGAATGTCAGCCAACTCTGACGCAAAACCAAAATAAAGAGCAAGATCTCCAGAAAGAAAAAAACTCTTTGAGGTTGGGATGGATCTATTCCAAGAATAAAATGGCTTAAGTGGATTTGAAAATTCTATAAAAAAATTCAGGGCAGTTTGGGCTGGAGGAATTGGATAATTTAGCCTCTGGTTTAATAAGTTACTCAGTGCACCATTCGCGTCCCTTTCAGTAATACGACTTCCGGCCTGCATGATAAGTAAACTAAGAATCTCATTGGCATTAGAAATATTGGCGTGTTCACCCAAAGCAACCGCACTCTTTGTAATGTTAAAATTAGTATCTTTGACGGTGAGGCGAGTCGTAAGATCATACAATTCACTCCAGTACCGAGGAGTAAGGCTTAGCCCCGCATTAGAAAACATGTCCCTGTTCCAATACATGACCAGAGGGTCAATGATGAATGGCAGTGCGAGAATCCCATCTGAAGAAAGGTACAACTCCCCCTCCTGGACAAACGTATCTTTAAAGGTTCTTTCGGGATATGACTCAAAAGGAATGGTAAAAATTTTATCCTGATGCTTCAAAATACTGTCCTGTGGCAAGAAAAAAAGATCAGGGCCCCGACCTACTGCAAGTGCTTCAATAAAATCCTGGTCAAATGTTTCCTTGTTTTTCTCAACGTAAGTAACAGAAATTGTTTTATCCTGACTCAAACCAGAGCCCTTCATTACATTATCAAAGAGACTACTACTCATTGTGCCCCACACAACTGCGTTACTCACTACGTTGTTTGAACCACGCCCCGCAAAAGCAAAAACAAGAACACCTATCAAAATAAGAGCGCCGAATACTCCAGTAAGGACCAATTGAAATTTACTCATCCCTTTCATAAATATATTCTACACTTTTTTGAATACAAACCCATAGTGATGTACACCAGCACTAATTTCTTTTTCAAGTTCAAATCCATGCTGTTCAAAAAGTTCTCGACATTTTTCCTTCAAGAAAACATCTTCAGACCTTGGACCAATGCCACCAAATGAATCCGTCCAGTCGACAACAAGAATTTTTCCGCCAGGTCGGAGTACACGACTAATTTCTTTTACAAAAGAAGCTTTATGTGTAATTTGGAATAATACGTTTGCTACAAAACCTCGGTCAATAACTTTTTCTTTTAATTTTGTACCACCCGAAACCTCCAAATCCGCTAGCACGACGTCAATATTAAAAAGATGAGCCTTGTCGGCTTCGCGTTTCAGCGTCACAAGTTGATCCTTGTGTATGTCTATTGCATATACCCTTCCAGTTTCCCCGACCATTTCTGCCGCAAGGAATGTATAGTACCCGGCACCAGAACCAAAGTCGGCGATTTTCTGACCTGGGGAGATATCAAACTGCTCTACATTCTTTTTAGGATTTGAAAACATGAGGTTTATTTTAGCACTTAATTATGCCGAACAAGAGTTGAACAAGAATCGAGTGCGCGAACATGTTTTCTTGTGTGCTAGAAACAATAAAACCTACTTGGCTCCAAAATAGTAAAAAAACACGTAGTATTGACTTTTTTAGCTTATAGTGCTATTATTAAATAAGTAATCAAATCAACCCTTTCTGGAGATCACCGATTGAAAAGCTCTTTGTGTCTAGGCTCTGCGTTTTTGGTGGTAGATCGGAGGGCTTGGGGCTTGCGTTCGTGTCAATTGGCATCACTACATGCCTTGTCGCAACGATCGTATCACTTCTGATCTTTATGGGAGTTCGAGTCCAAAAGGCCTGCTCGGGACAAAACCCCGAGGGAAACAAGTTCGTTCGTGATGTCCAGGAGGAACACGGTACCGAGCCAACCTTCAAAGAAACATTTGCTGCATTGCTTGTCGCGGCGGTGGAGCTGAATAACAAAAAGAACAAAAAGAAGGGATAAATACACCATCGACCAACACCCGGCCTAGATATGGCTGGGTGTTTTTATATTCTAAAGACAAATCAGGCTCGCAATCTGATCTTTCTCACGGAGCTTCATAATCCTGACACCTTGTGTGGAGCGGCCAAGCAGTGGGATTTCTTTTACATCAGTACGGATAACCTGGCTCTTTTGAGAAATGGCGACAAGCTCCTCTGTTTCTTCGGTAACAATAAGTCCGGAAATAATATCTCCAGTTTTTGGAGTAACTTTTGAGGTTTTAATACCAGAGCCACCTCGGTTCTGAATTTTATATTCTTCAATTTCTGTACGTTTACCGTATCCATTACTACTGATAATAAGGAGTGACGGTGCTTTATCATTTTTAGAAACAACCTGTGCACCGACGATACTGTCCCCCTTTCCAAGACGGATTGCGCGCACACCTCCAGCGCCACGACCCATTTCACGAATATCATTTTCTTTAAAGCGAATTGACTGGCCCTTTGCTGTAACAAGAATAGAAGTGTCACCCTTTCCGATAAATGAAGCTGAAACGAGCTCGTCACCAGCCTGGAGCTTGATTGCGATGAGACCGCTACGACGAACATCGTCAAAACTCGAAGCCTTCACCCTTTTTCCGACGCCGTTTTTGGTAACCATAAGAAGCGAGAGCTCTGCACTTTTCATATCTTTTGGCATAACAAGAACTGATGTGACTTTTTCATCCGCACCAAGTGCGACAAAATTTACGAGAGATTTACCTCGTGTTGCTCGCTTCCCTTCTGGGAGATCGTACATTTTGATTTGGTAAACCTTACCCTTGTCGGTAAAAAAGAGAACGTCACTGTGGGTGTTTCCAACAAGGAGATGTGTGACAAAATCTTCTTCTTTTGTTTCAAGGTCAACAACACCAACGCCTCCACGCTTTTGTTTTTTAAATTCCTCTGGCTTTGTACGTTTAACGTATCCACCAGCTGTGAGAACTAATGCATTCTCTTCGTCAGGAACAAGATCCTCGACCGAAAGGATCTTTGCGCCCTGCTTCATGATCATTGTGCGACGAGGATCACCGTATTTTTCTGCAATTTCTTTTGTTTCAGATTTAATAATATCAACAATAATTTTTTCACTTGCGAGAATTTCTCTGCAACGCTTGATAAAAATTTGAACCGCCTTAAGCTCATCTTCGAGCTTTTTCCTTTCAAGACCCGCGAGCTTCTGAAGACGCATTTCGAGAATAGCTGTGGCCTGCAACGCGCTAAACTTGAACTTCTTCATGAGGTTCATGTGTGCCTCTGGAGTATCCTTCGACGCCTTGATCAGTTTGATAATTTCATCGATGTGATCAAGAGCCTTTGTGAGACCGAGCAGAATGTGTTCACGTTCGAGTGCTTTTTTGAGGTCGTACTCTGTTCGGCGACGAATAACAATCTTTCGGTGCCCAATAAATTCTGAAAGCATGCTCTTTAAGGAAAGAGTTTGTGGCACACCATCAACAAGAGCGACAAGATTATAGTGAAATGTTTCTTCGAGCTGCGTTAGTTTATAGAGCGCATTTAAAACTTTCTGGGGATGACCGCCACTTTTAAGATCGATGACGATACGAATATCTTTGGTGGATTCATCTCGAAGCCCCTTAATACCCTCGAGTCTTTTTTCGCGAACAAGGTCTGCGATCTTTATAATGAGATCTGACTTGTTGACGCGGTACGGTAACGCACTAATGACGATCTGGTTAACACCGGCTTTGGTTTCGATAATTTCTGCAACGCCTCGCACAACAACACCACCACGACCAGTAGCTGATGCGTGATGAATATCCTTGCGACTAAAAGCAATACCGCCAGTCGGAAAATCTGGACCTTGGATGAATTCCATCAGATCCTCCATTGTCGCTTCTGGATTATCTACCAAATGAAGAATCGCTTGACTGACTTCGCCCAAATTATGAGAAGGAATATTGGTTGCCATACCAACCGCAATGCCCAGTGTACCGTTAAGAAGTAGGTTTGGAATTGCTGAAGGGAGTACAGACGGCTCCTTTTTAGTACCGTCGTAGTTTGGTCTCCATTGGATGGTTTCTTTCTCAATGTCACGAAGCAACTCACCAGCTAGCCGAGACATTTTTGCCTCGGTATAACGCATAGCACCAGGCGGATCACCGTCAACACTACCGAAATTACCCTGACCAATAATCATCGGGTAACGCATTTTAAAATCTTGGGCCATTTGGACCATAGAGTCATACACCGCGACGTCTCCGTGCGGATGATAGTCTCCAATGACACCTCCAACAACGACCGCCGACTTTCGAGTTTTACCTGAAACAGTCAAACCCTTTTCCAACATTGCGTAAAGAATACGACGATGTACGGGCTTCAGACCGTCCCGAACGTCCGGCAATGCGCGCGCTGTAATAACTGACATCGCATAATCCAAATACGACTCCTTCATTTCGGTCGTAATGCTTCGATTTACCACATTTGCCGAAAAAGGCGAAGGAATAGAATCGCCATCAGAACCTTTGGGGTTTTTCGGGTTTTTTTCGCTCATGAGTTGCTAGTATACCACAGAACTACCTTTGTTTGTAGCCGGATAATCGGTGTTTGTTGTTTGTACTGACCCGCCTCCACGAACATTTCCATCATCAGGAGAAACAATGATTATTTCATTATTTTCCTCAACTTTTGTAGTTTTAAAATAGTTAAACACTGAACCGAATTGGAACTTCACGCCAGAAAATGCTGACGCGACGTTTCTGCTGAAGGTTGCGATTGGCTGTTCTGGTTCCACCTTTTTTGCAAGCGTAGAATTACTTGTAATTGTTCCAGGAAAAATAGCGGTAACCCATACACCAAAAATAAAAAGTGTCACAAAAAAAGAAATCCCGAATGCGACACCTCGCCTATAATTTTCTGATTTTCTGCGCAGATTTTCGATAATCGACATATATTTACACTAGCGGATTAAAGACCACAAGATTTGCCTGTTTTCCCTCAAGATCCTTCTTCTTAATCGTTAGTTTATCATGTTTTTCTGGAGAACCCTCGCCCGCTTCCTTAAGAAATGTTTCGAGCGCCTTACTTTTTCCATCAGTTGTTGTATACATTGGGACAATAAGCTTTGGTTCAAGGGAAATAGCGAGCTTATACGCCTCCGCAGCAGAAAGCACGTCTTCCCCATCAATTGGTACGAATAAAATATCAATTTCTTCTATTTCCTCTAAAACTTCTTTTGATAACTCTGTGGTGCTAAGTGCCCCAAGAAAACAGAGATTCATGTTCTCAAGCGAAACATTATAAATAGTATTAATCCTATCCTTCCCGCCGTATTTTGATTTGCTTGGGAAAGCGTGAATGAAAACGCCGTTGATTTCGTATTCACCAGGACCATGTATAGCAAAAGGAAGCTTGTCACCTCGCGATGCATTTTCGAGACCGTTCATGTCAGGATGGTTGAGGCTCACGAGTGCAATGTCTGAACCATAACTCGTCGATTTAAGCTTCGAATTTTTAGAAATTGGGTTATAGGCAATGACGATATCGCCAAATTGTAACTTAAAAGACTGTCCACCAAGGTATGAAATAACCATAAAAACAGTATACATTCTTAAATCTGATATCTCAAATCTTACAATCAACCCCACTCACCCACACAATCAAAAATTGGAGGTGTATTTACTTTTTTTATAGATGTGACATTACATAAAAAGGACTTTTGCACAACCTAAACAATGTATGGAAGGAGGGTTTAAATGAATCGAATAGATAAAGTAGTGTTCAGCGTTTTGCTTACGATTGGGATCTGCCTGGCCTGCGGGATTACGATCTTCATAATCGAAAAAACACGAACCAGACCCAAGCAAAACAAACGCCAACCGAAGATGTGAGGAGTGTTCCGCTCGAGACAACCGATCAGGAGAAAGCTCAGGATCTCCCACCTTCAGGCAGTCAGGAGCAGGTCAGATTTTTTTATATGCATCAGCCTACACAGTACCCGAGACATCAGGCTGAAATCAACGAGTTTCTGAGCACAATTCCTCCTGAGACAATCACCAGAGTTCTCCAGAGCTCCGAAGATCGTCGGACGTACATAACCGTCTGGTACAGAGTCAGCAAAAAGCCCTTTACAAACCAATGATTTTCCATATAATTACCGCACGTTCTTACATTAATAACGCACAAAGCTAGCTAACCTTGTGACCACCCCCCCCTACGTCTGACGGTCACAATACTGCTTTTGCAAAAATAATATGGCTACAAAAAATAAAAAAGTTTCGAAAACAGATGAATTAGAAGGAGACGCACTCACACAAGTAGAAGAAACCGAACTCGAAGTTGAGGCAAGGCTTAAAAAAGAAACCCCTATGGGTAAGCTTTTTGCCGAAATACAAAATCCACCCTCTGTTGGTGATGTAATTGAGGGTACCGTTATCGGTCTCGACAAAGCATCGGTCTTTGTTGACCTCCCACCGTTTGGAACTGGTATCATTTACGGTCGCGAATATATTAACGCTCGCGATATTATCAAAAAAGTAAACCCGGGTGATGCAATCGCCGGAAAGGTTGTCTCTCTTGATAATAAAAACGGCTACATCGAAATCTCTCTCAAAGAGGCTCGACAAGCAATCATCTGGAGCGAGGCAGAAGAGGCAATCAAAAACAAAAACGTCTTTGAACTTCCTGTTCAAGACGCCAACAAAGGTGGCCTTATTATGAGCTGGCAAGGAATCGTGGGATTCCTCCCTGCGTCACAACTCAACACCTCTCACTACCCTCGCGTAGCTGACGGCGACAAGGACAGAATTCTCGAGGAACTCAAAAAACTCATCGGTGAAAAAATTACTGTCTCTATTATTGGAGCAATTCCAAAAGATGGAAAATTGATTTTCTCAGAGAAAAATCCTGAGCTTAAAAACAAGGAAAAAATAATTGACAAGTATGAGGTTGGTGATGAAACAGAGGGAGAAATCACCGGCATTGTAGATTTTGGTCTATTTATCAAACTTGAAGAAGGTCTCGAAGGTCTTGTACATATTTCAGAAGTTGACTGGGGCCTTGTTGAGAACATTAAGACAATGTTTAAGGTTGGTGACAAGGTTCGCGCAAAGGTCATTGAAATCAAGGAAGGAAAAATTTCTCTTTCAATAAAAGCTCTCCGACCAAATCCTTGGGTTGAAGCCGAGAAAAAATTCAAGAAAGATGAAACGGTACAGGCGGTTATCATCAAATTCAACAAACATGGCGCGTTGGCCTCAATAGAAGAAGGTGTTTCTGGGCTTGTCCATATCTCAGAATTCGGTAACGAAGCAAAAATGCGAGAAAAACTCTCACTCGGAAAGAGCTACTCATTCAAAATCACCCTCTTCGAACCAAAGGATCAGCGAATGACTTTATCGTTCATAGAAACTAATTAGTTTAGTCAAAATATCACACAAAAAAACCCCGATCCGCCAGGTCGGGGTTTTTGGTTTCAAATTTATTCTTCTCTTTTTATTCTTCTCTTGTTGCAAAGACTGATCTATTCAGCCTATCCGCTGCCCCGCTGTAGGCCCTGTAGAGCCCGACGACCGCAGCAAGGATTGCTGAACCTGTCCATGCCAGGAGCCCAGTCAAGTACCGATCCCCGAAAATGGGATCACGGTAGAAACCAAAGACCAGGCCGACTGCAAAAAGCCATAAGATCATCGCCAGGAAAACAATTGCTGACCGGGGTCTTTCATTGTCCCCCGATCGCGTAACGCCGACAAACAGAGAGTATGGACCGGAAACGCAAAGAACACTCAGGACGAGCATTCCCACGAGTGGTCCAACAACAATCGTTGGGTGCCTTCTGAACCAATTCATACTTAATCCTCCTTGATCAAGGTCAACGTACTTTTGCGTAAGTGACTGGAACATCCAGTTACTTTAACTTCCTTTTTAATTATACCAGAACACGTATTTTTGTCAAACACAAGGGTGTGGCTTACATTTGGAATCTATAACTTCCCGTTCCACTCATTCATGGCCGCATCCTTACTTTTCGTAATCAAAAGTTCTAGTGCAAGATTAAAACTTTTAGACATTTTTGTAAGCACATCTTCATCCTTTTTTGAAAGTTTACCGAGAATAAAGCTATTAACGATTTCATCTCCTGATGGTTTTTTGAGTTTTCCGCCCGGCGTAGACGGTGAGATACCAACCCTCATACGAATGAAACCTTCCGTACCTACGGCTTTTGTAATAGATTCAACACCTCGATGTCCACCTGAACTCTTATTGAAAGAAATCCTGGTACGACCGAGCGGCACATCGAGCTCATCATGAACAACAACAAGCGTTTCTGCGGCCTTTTTACTTTTCACAAACCTTTTAACTGCGTCGCCAGATTTATTCATAAAGGTTTCTGGCAAAAGAGCGGTGATTTTTTGTACACCAATCTTCCCTTCACTGACAAGTGAGTTAGATTTCTTATCAAAAATGAATTCTGGTAACTTATTTTTAACGCAAAATTCACGAACAAGCATCCTACCAATATTGTGGCGGGTGTGTTCGTATTCATTTCCTGGATTTCCGAGCCCAACAAGTATGTACATGCTTGGATTGTAACGCCACACGACCTAAATCTCAAATCCTACATCTAAGATGTTGATTCGGAGCAAAAATGTTTACAAATTCAAACTAAAATAATTTAAATATTAAATTTTAGATTCGGCAACGCCCAAATCTCTTGTGTCAAACGAACAGTCGTACTACAATAACCTGCATGAATGAAAGTTTCTACGATAATCGATCTACAGAAACGACTCCGGTGCGTCCCCAAGGTGGTTTTTGGAAAGAAATTATCAAGTTTACCTTCATTACTCTCCTCATCGTCATTCCTTTTCGCCTGTACATCGCACAACCCTTCATTGTTTCTGGAGCATCAATGGATCCAACCTTTGCGGATGGTCAATATTTAATTGTTGATCAACTTAGCCAGCGTTTTGAGGAGCCGAAGCGTGATTCTGTAATAATTTTTAAATACCCAAAGGACAAAACAAAGTTTTTTATCAAACGCGTCATTGGTCTCCCGGGTGAAACTGTTGAAATTAAAGATGGCGTTGTTACTATCGTCTTAAAAGACGGTATTGCAACCACACTAAGTGAGCCCTTTGTCGCTGACGGCAATAAAAAGCTCGAGGATTTTACAAGTGACCCACTTAGCGCCGATGAATATTTTGTTCTTGGTGACAATCGCCTCGGTAGCCTCGACTCTCGATCGTGGGGACCGGTGACAGCCGACCTCATTGTTGGGAGGCCACTTTTTAGACTTTTACCAGCGACAAGTTTTCATTTCTTACCAGGTGATTTCAGTAGATGATTCTAAATAAAATATGCCGACCAAACCAAAATCAAGATTAACACGTGAACCATCGTATATCGTTAAAGATTTAGACAAAGCAGCTGAGATTGCTCTTTTTTATGGTTTCCAGCCGATCAAAACACCCAAAATTGAAAAAATAGATTTTGATATTGCCAACTCTTTTGTTTCTTCACGAGCCGAGATTACCAAAAATGCATTTCCTCGTCCGGAAGAAAAAACATCAATACTCCGCTCCGCTCTTGTTTGGAATTTGCCGACGGAGCCTCAACCGGTGATGTTCCAGTACAAACGCCCTGTCTCCCAACTTTCAATCAAACGTCCGAGCGACGAGCATCACTATGCTCTTGATATTATTGGTTCTTTTGAAAGCGTTGCAGAAGCTATTGCCATTCGTACAGCGGTAGCTATACTTGCAGATCACGGCCACGAAAAAATCATCGTTGACATCAACAGTCTTGGTGATAAAAACTCAATCCTCCAGTTTGAAAAGGAACTTACTAATTTTTCAAAAAAGTACGGTAGCAGTATGCCACCAGAAGTTCGCCAACAACTCAAAAAAGACCCATTTGAAGTTCTTCACTGTGATCACGAAAAATGGAGGGAGGTTCGAGACAGAGCCCCACAGTCTCTCAGCTTTCTTTCCGAACAAAGTATCGAACATTTCCGAGAGGTTCTTGAATACCTTGAAACACTTGAGATTCCTTACAGAATAAACAACAGCCTTATCGGTCACCGACACTACTGTTCACACACTATTTTCGAAATAAAAAACTCCGAACCAAAAGAAAGCACTCAGGACGAAATTTTCGCTATCGGAACTCGTCATAATTACATTGCAAAACGAGTCGGCTTTAAACGTGACGTACCGATGATGAGCGTAAATCTTAATTTTAAAAAACCACTAGCTACACCTAAGATTTTCTTTAAAAAACAGAAGCAACCCCGCTTCTTTTTTATTCAATTTGGCTCAATAGCTCGACTTAAAAGCCTCACAATTATTGAATCACTCCGTCAAGCCCACATACCCGTCTATCACCAACTCAATGACAATAAATTTGTTGGCCAACTTGCCTCTGCCGAAAGTCTCAAGACCCCATATGTCATCATTATGGGCCAAAAAGAGGCACTTGAAGGTACCGTTGTTGTCCGTCACATGCCTACACGCTCTCAGGAAATTGTTCCCGTTCCAAACCTCTCCCTCTACTTAAACAAACTCTCTCGTGGAGCTAACGCTTGAAAATGAAAAAATCATATGCTAATATCTTTAACCTATGATAAACGTTGAAGTAGAGCGAGGAAATAATGAAAATAGCGTAAGCGTCATCAAGCGCTTTACTCGTCGCGTACAGGGTTCTGGTGTGTTAATGCGTGTCAGAAAAATTCGCTTCACAGAGCGAAAACGATCCGAATACGTAACCAAAAAACACGCTCTCAAGAAAATTGTCCGCCAACAAAAAACTGCCGAACTTATTAAAATGGGTAAACTCCCAGAAAATAAGTACAGCAAATAGCGCCTCCCCTGATGCCGGTTGAAATTAAAAGTACCGTACGAAATGCGCCTCTGCGCCTTGCGTATATGCCAATCAAGGAAAAGGTTCTTGGTGCATCGTATGAACTCAGCCTTGTTTTTGTTGGATCTCGAAGAATGAGAACTCTCAATAGAACGTATCGCAACAAAGACAAGACCACAGATATTCTTAGTTTCTCTCTTACAAAAAACTCCGGAGAAATTTTTATTTGTTTAGATAAAGTTAGAAACCAAATTAAAAAACTAGGTGGCACGCTCAACAATCGTGTTGCTTTTTTGTTTATCCACGGTTTACATCATTTGAAAGGACTGGATCATGGTAGTAGAATGGATAAAGAAGAAATGGCGATCAGATCAATTTTTGGTATAAAGAATTAATATCTTTTAATTCTTTCTTTTATTTATTTTGAGATCGTTTTCCTCACCCTCCCCAGTATTTCTTTGCGTAATGTGCTGAGTTGGATTCTTTTGTAATATTTTAAATGTCCAAAAAAACATCTGTCGGTATAGATATTGGAACATATCAAATCAAAGTCGTCGTAGCGGAAAGCGCAGACTCTGGTAAGGAATTTCCTCGTGTACTAGGTCTCGGTTTTGCCGAGTCTCGAGGCCTTCGTCATGGCTATATTATAAGTGCCCCTGATGCAGCAAAAAGCATAAGCCAGGCGATCGCTAATGCCGAAAAAACAAGCGGTATCAAAATTAAACGTGCATTCCTTTCTGTTGGCGGCATCGGTCTTGAAAGTATCGTTTCAACAGGATCAATTATGGTTTCCCGCGGTGATTCCGAAATTGACGAGCTCGACGTCACAAAGGTTCACGAGGCATGCCAGAAAGAAATTCCTTCATCGATGATTGTAAACCGAGAAATTATCCATTCTATTCCCCTACAATACAAACTCGACGGAAAGCAAGTCCTTGGTAATAACCCGGCAGGACTTCATGGCAACAAGCTCGAGTGTCGAATGATTTTTATTACATACCTTGAACATCATTTACATAATCTAATAGAAGCAGTAGAAGAGGCGGGTGTTGAGGTTGTCGATGTAATGGCCTCACCTATGGCCGCAAGCCTTGTCACACTTAGTAAAAGCCAAAAAATTGCTGGGTGTGCACTTGTAAACATCGGTTCCGAGACACTCACTCTCGCAGTATTTGATGAAAATAAGCCGCACTCTGTGGAGGTTTTCCCCATCGGCTCTTCGAACATCACAAATGACATTGCGCTTGGTTTTAAAATCGCCCTCGATGAAGCTGAACACATTAAGATTGGAGGTATTACTTCTTTCAACATTCCGCGGAAAAAACTCGACGACATTATTGATGCAAGAATAGAAGACATGTTTGACCATGTCGAAAACCATCTAAAAAAAGTTGGGCACGCTGGTCTTCTGCCTGCCGGCATAATCCTTACTGGAGGTGGGGCAAGCATTGGCGGCATTGAAGAAATTGCCAAAAACTCACTTCATCTTCCAGCAAAAGTTTCTGCAATCCATTCTGGTGACCCAGCAAAAAGCCCTTTTAAAGACAGTTCTTGGTCTGTTGCATATGGTCTTTGTCTCTGGGGACTTTCCACGGAGGATTCCGGCGCGCTTCATTTTAGTAAAATTACCAAACACACAAAAAACAAAATTATTTCTTTTGTTAAGCAATTTTTGCCTTAGTTTTAATAAATTCTCGAAGAAATTCCTCTATAATGAGAAACGACGAGCCACTTTGGTCAAGTGTTTTCTTTTGAAATTTCCCTATGGTATCATTGGGCATCTAATATTATTAACCACCAACACCATGCCCCAAATCAAGCCAGAAGTTGAAGCATTTGCACGAATAAAAGTCCTCGGTGTTGGAGGTTCCGGTAAAAACGCGCTCAATCACATGATTAACTCCAAGGTCAAAGGAGTTGAATTCATCGCAATTAATACTGACGCCCAGGATCTTCACAACACACTTGCCAAAAAGAAGATTCATATCGGCAAAAACCTTACCCGCGGTCTCGGTACCGGCATGAACCCAGAGCTCGGACGACGCGCAGTTGACGAAGCACAAGAAGAAGTTCGTGAAGCGATTCAAGGAGCTGATATGGTTTTTGTAACAGGTGGCCTCGGCGGAGGTACCGGCACAGGCGCATCTCCAAGAATTGCCCAAATCGCCAAAGAACTCGGCGCATTGACTGTTGCCGTTGTTACCAAGCCTTTCTTTTTTGAAGGTCTTCAGCGTATGCGAGTTGCAGAACAGGGTCTCGAAGAGCTCCGAAGTGTTGTTGATGCGATTATTGTTATTCCGAACGACAGACTTTTAAGTATCATCGACAAAGAAACAAGCGCACGAAGCGCCTTTGCAATGTGCGACGAGGTTTTACGACAAGCCGTTGAAGCAATTTCTGACCTCATTACAACTCCAGGTGTCATCAACATCGATTTTGCTGATATCAAAGCAATCATGGAAAATGCTGGCCCGGCCCTTATGGGTATTGGAAACGCTGGTGGCGACAAACGTGCTGAAGAAGCTGCAAAAATGGCTATCAATTCTCCCCTTCTTGAACTTTCTATCGCAGGTGCAAAAGGAGTACTATTTTCTATTGCCGGTGGAGACGACCTTACCATGTTTGAAATCCAAGACGCAGCAAAGGTTGTTACCGAATCCGTGGACCCTGGTGCCAAGATAATTTTTGGTACGATCCGGAGCGACGCACTCAAAAAAGGCGAAGTGCGAATTACCGTTATCGCTACAGGCTTCCCAGAAGCAGCCGTCCGTAAATCTCTTTTTCAACACGATGAACCAAAAAGGGTGATCGAACGTGCGCCAGAAGACGAAGCAGAAAAAAAGGGTAAAATTTACAATAGTATTCCAGCGATACAGTCTCTCAGCCAGCCCAAACTAGAAAACACAGAAAAGAAATCATTACCTATGGGTGAAGCCGATGAGGATGATGAGTGGAGTGCAGTACCTGCTTTTTTACGCAGATCTAAGTTGAAATAAAAAAGTAGAAATTGAATACATTGTGCACTTAGGGCAACCCAAATAAATTCTTAACAGCCCCAGTATCCCCCATCGTGCCAAGCACTCTCGTAAATACGTACCATGGGTTTTTGTGCAAAATCTTTACAGATAAAACACATAGGCACTTTTGAGCTATAATAATATCTCTTCACAATAATTTTAATTATATGATATACGACTTAGCAATTTTGGGTGGTGGACCGGCTGGTGTTGCTGCAGGTGTATACGCATCGAGGAAAAGACTTACGACAGTTTTTATCACACCGAGTTTTGAAAGTCAGAGCTCTGTTGCAGATGATATCCAAAATTGGATTGGAACTATTTCCATTAGCGGTCTCGACCTTGCTGAGAATCTAAAAAAACACCTTCAAGCCTACGCCGCGGACATTGTCACTATTCGCGAAGGTGAATCAGTTACGCTCGTTTCAAAAAACGGTGATCATTTTTCTATTACTACCGACGCTGGTTCATATGAAGCTAAAACAGTCCTTATTGCCACAGGTAGCCACCGACGCAAGCTCGAGGTCCCTGGCGCAAGCCAGTTTGACGGGAAAGGACTTACCTACTGTGCATCATGCGATGGCCCACTTTTTGCTGACAAAGATGTCGTTGTGGTCGGTGGAGGCAACGCCGGCTTTGAAACCGCCGCACAGTTACTCGCCTACGCCAAAAGCGTCACACTTATAAACCGGGGTGACGTGTTTCGAGCAGACCCTGTAACTGTGGAAAAGGTTTTGGCTCACCCACACATGAAAGCGGTTACAAATGCCATTCCAAAAAAAATCGAGGGTGACAAATTTGTTTCTTCTTTTACCTATACAGACGAAAAAACCGGAGAAGAAATAACGCTTCCTATTCAAGGTATTTTTGTTGAAATTGGCCTCATACCAAACACAGATTTTATAAAAGACGTTGTGAAGCTTAATACATATAGCCAAATACCCATCGACCATAAAACTCAAATGACATCTGTACCGGGTATTTGGGCAGCTGGAGACTGTACTGACGTACTGTATCACCAGAACAACATTGCTGCCGGAGACGCTGTCAAAGCACTTGAAGATATTTATTTGTATTTGAGGACATAGCTAATAAAAAACACCCCGTATAATTCGTTTTGCGAATCTACGGGGTGTCATCAGTCAAAAAAGACTGACGACAGAAAGACGAGCGCAAAAAGTGCGGTAGCAATGCAAAAATATACTACCGTGTCCCAAATGGGCGAACTCAGGACCTTTGGGACTCTCCCTGAGTTCATTTGTCCATCCTTCCAAGACCCTCCTCCGTATTTGTAGAAACCCACCTATCCTCCTTGTTGAATGAACTGTCGAACACGATACTGAAAAATCAATCCCAAAAAAAGTATAACACGACATTTGAAAATGTCTAGTTTTGTGATTCTTGATACTGGTGGGCGATAGAGGACTCGAACCTCTGGCATCAACAACGTCAATGTTGCGCTCTACCAACTGAGCTAATCGCCCCTGATTTTTCGGCGTTATCAGCCAAAACAGCTAATCGCCCATATATTCTGAAAGCTTCAAAAATACCACACACGCGTATATCTACCAAAACAGCTAATCGTCCGGTGCCTTATGCACTTCTACTTACAACAGGCTATCGTATAACAAGAACGAATTCAAGGAAATTCGAAGCAATATGCATCAATTAAACTCACATGGTCACTGCGGTGTACTCTGGACAAAATTCGAACCCTTTTCGAAAAATTGCGGAAGTGAGAGGATTTGAACCTCTGATACCCTTTCGAGCATGCCGCTTTTCGAAAGCGGTGCATTCGACCACTCTGCCACACTTCCATTATCAAGATAGTAGCTTATTTCATGGTTTTTTTACACTTTTTCAAGAAAATGTTACAGTACAAAGCGTTCTATGGCCCTATCGTCTAACGGTTAGGACAGTGCCCTTTCAAGGCGCAAACCCGGGTTCGATTCCCGGTAGGGTCACAATTCGCAACAAAACGGTTTTCAAAGGCCTCAAATCCTTTTTTAACCTTTGGTTGCAACGTATTTCCAGTTAGCCAGAGTTCTGAAAAGATACATCGAATGATTGCCTCTTTTTTGTGTGGTTTCGTAAAATCGTAATAAGGTACGGTCTTTTTTAGGAGTTCTGAAAGTTGCGTTATGTCTTTCACAGTTTCTGACATTGCGATCTCTGATGTGTGTTCATCATTAAGAAGGTCCTTGATCTGACTTTCTAATCTTTTTTCCTCGGCTGCCATTCCTTCAGGTGTGTAAGCCCCACTCTTTAAAAGATCAATTTTGTTTACCCTCAAGTATTTAAGGTCTTCTCGATCTTTTTTCTTCCTTCTTTCCATTTCCTCTATAGCAGTTGTACGTTTTTCTTCTAATAAAGATATTTGAGTACTGCTTCGAGCGTCCATTTCAGCCAACTCATCTTCGGTGTAGTGAAGTTTAGCTATTTCCACTCCAACCTTGTCAGCAATAAAGTCAAAATTAAAGTTCTTGCATGTATTCGTACATCCAGTGGCACATCGAGAGCTATAATACACAATACCTTTCTTCATATAAGGTGTGTAAATTCGCTGGCAGAGGCCACATCGAACTACGCCTCGTAATGGATGATCTAATTTTTCTGTATAGTGAATACTCGTTTTCTTTTTTCTTAGAAGTTGTTGAACATCATTAAATAAATTTATAGAAACAAGAGGTTCGTGGCTGGTGCCTAGTCCGTAATGACCACCACCTATAGGAACCTTCCCCGTATAAAAAGGACTAGTCAGCATCCGATGAACATGATTTTGACTTATGACACAGTTCTGATTACTCACATGTTCGTAGATGCGATCTATTTCGCAAGAGAAAAATCGCAATCTCTCGGTATTCGCCCACGGGTTACCAAGGTTCATCAGATGTACCTTGGGGAGCACTATAGCCCGAGTAGCCTCGACCCACCAAAAAAAATATTATTTGCAAGAATGTGTCCCCTGGTTTTCTCAATCATCAAGAACATCTCTGGTACCCAGGTGGAATGTTGGTACAGAGAAGATCTTAGGGAAGGCTACGAGGCTACAGTAAAACAACAAGACAAAAGTCTTTACAGCTAGCGAATCACCCACACCGACCCTCGCAGGTCGGTGTTTTCTATAAATTTTATATTATATCGACGTGTGATATAATTTGTACATAATTTTTTATACATGAAAAAAGTAACAATATATTCAACACCAGTGTGCAAGTATTGCAAATTAGCAAAAGATTATTTTTCAGCGAACAATATCCCCTACGAAGAACACAATGTCGCTGCGGACGCCGAAAAGCGAAATGAAATGATCGAAAAAAGTGGCCAGATGGGTGTGCCGGTTATCATTATCGGTGACACTGATCTTGTTGTAGGTTTCAACAAACCTGTCATTGCAAACCTTCTCGGGTTAACTGCATAAACATTCCACCAGAATTTTAGTCGTGATATGCTTCGTGTCTCGCCGCTGTAGTTCAACGGATAGAACAGTCCCGTCCTAAGGGATAGATATAGGTTCAATTCCTATCGGTGGCATATATTTCAAGGTGAGTAAGCACTGCCACAAAGAAAGCGTGGGTGGCATTAAACCCGATATTTTGATAGTATTTCTGACATGGATTTGCAAGATAAGAAGTTTTTTGAGAGGTTAATGGCCCTAACGGAGGAGAACAACACGATCCTTCACAAAATGCGCAGGAATGCGCGTTTGGTGGGAATTGGACGATCTGTATACTGGATTATCCTTATTGGTGTTTCAGTCGGTGCTTACTATTATATTCAGCCGTACTTGGAACAATTAATCACCATCTACGCCGACCTTCAAAGTAGCGCCAATTCTATTCAAAACTTTGTGAATCCATTCAACAAACCGTAGTGGGGCCCGAGATAGCTGTTTTGGTAGATAACATAGTCATAGCGTCGAGCAGTCACAGCGCCGAGATAGCTCAGTTGGTAGAGCATTTCCCTGAAGAGGAAGGGGTCGCCGGTTCGAATCCGGCTCTCGGCACCACGTTTAGTAAAAATCATAAAAATCAAAAAGTCATGAGCGGATCAGCACAAGCACTTCAAGTTCTTGAAAGAGAAATAAGTAACGAACAAACAAGCCTCAAAAGAGTGGAACAAGCACACGCAAGAAAAATGCACGAATTAGAAACCCTCAACAGGGAAATTGCGGAACTTGATCGAGAAAAAACCGACGTACAACGAAACATAGATAGGAGCCGAGGCGAGCTCAAAAGAATTACTCGTGAACTAGAAGACATCGCCAAGAAAAGATAAGCTCAGCAAAAATTTAAAAGGTGTCGTGTATGTCAGCAAGCAGAGAAACGGCCGGGGCCGTTTTGGTAAAAAACTATACGTAGTGTAAGTGATCGCGTTATCTAATTTCCAAGCAAACTATTCAGCTTGGCTCGTGTTACTGGACCAAAACCTCCATACCCGACGTCTTGTATTGATGAAAGAATACCGTATTTAAGTTGGAATCTTCCAACAGCTTCTTCGGTAAGTGGACCAAAAAAGCCTGTAACGATTTTACTTGGATAGACTTCTGGAATATTTAAAAGGGCTTGTTGGAGTCTCGTAACGTCAGCGGATTCAGAACCCACATACAAATTTGTAGTAAACGCTCCGGCACCAGGATTATCACTCGCAAGAGGCTGAACTACCCCCGCGTCATTTGCGACTGCACTTTTGGTCAATGGTCCAAAATAACCAACCGCGGGGATAATGCCATTAAACTTTTGATACTCAATGAGTGCGTTCTGTGTGAGAGTTCCAAAGTATCCAGTTACTCCAACCTGAGCAAGGTCTTTAGCAAAAAGACCAACGGACTTTGCAACTAAAAAGTTTTGTAGCGTGCGAACATCATCCCCCTCTAAACCAAGTTTGAGATCCCGAGCGAATTCACCACCTGGACTAGGTGGTGAGAGTTGATTTCCAGGAAACTGATTTGGTAACAAATCAATCAGTGCCTGTGCCGCGAGAGTATTTCCATTATTAATAAGATTAATTAACCTTTTCTGTACTGAGGTACCATAACTTCGTGGTCTCGTCCCGCCTGAGTCTTCGACTGGTACTGTTGCTGCGGCAACAGTAAACGATATCGAGGAATCAGAAGTAGTGTTCCCAACCCCGTCCTGACACTTCACATAATAATTAAACGAATTAAATGCACTGAGTCCACCAACGGTAGTTGAATGGCTCGTGCTATTGGTTGCAGAAAAGTTTGTCATTGAGCCAAAGGACGTATTAGAGCTTGTTGAGTATCGACACAGAGCGGTTTCATTTGTATCAACAGTAAGAGAAGTAGAAGTAGTATCTGCAGGAAGCTCAGTTGCTGGTAACCCGTTTGAAATAATCGGCGCGGTATTATCCACCAAAAGACTCCTCGAACTTGAGGTTGCGTAATTACCTGTAACGTCCCTTGCAACCGCTGTGATTGTGTACGAACCATCTGAAAGACCAGTTGTGTCCCACGTCGTAGAATATGAAGAAACCGTGTCCTCAGTACCGATACTTGTATTGGTACGTTTAAATTGAACACCCTTAACCAACATGTCATCACTTGCTGAACCAGCCAATGCAACTGACGCCCCACCAACAGTTGTGCCATCAGCAGGTGAAGTCAAACTTACCGTCGGTGGCGTGTCACCACAAAAAACTTCAAACATTCCGTTACTCAAAACACGAGAGAGTAACTTTTGGTGTCCGGCGGCGTTGATATGTACACCATCACCTTGACTGTATGGATTTGCAATAATATTTCCATCAGACTGAGCCAAGCCGGTCCAAAAATCAATTGCAAAAATACCATATGTTGAATTAATCCAGTCCTTAACTTCAATAAGTCTTGCTCTCTCAGTGTTGCTTGTTAACCCGTCGCTTCGCGGCTGCGTCGTGGTTATCCACACAGGAACATTCACCGCATGGGCAGCTGTGATGATTGTTTGAAAATTACTTTGAGTTTCTGAAACCTCATAACCGTCAGCCTGGTCGTTAGAAGGCATATTAACAAGAATCAAATCGGGGTCATCTGCAAGAGCTCGAGTTATATTCCTATTAACATCGACAGCTGGGCGATCAACCGGCGGTGTATAACTCGTTGGCATAATGTTGTATGTGTCGTAACCAGACGCTGCAAAATTTGTAACCGTATGTGAAGCATTAAGACCCGTAAGATATGTCCTCAAACGATCAACATAAGACTGACCCACAGAAAGTCCGAGGCCATCTGATGTTGATGAGCCAAGGACTGCTATTTTCTTTGCCGGACACGCAGTAGCAACAGCTCCCGCAGCAACCGTAACAACCACGGTGTCATTAGACGTTGCCGTGTCATCGTCAGTAACTGTTAGTCTAAATGTGTAGGTACCGGGAGTGAGGTCAGAAATCGATGCTGTTGCTGTATTTGAGGCAGAAATATTTGAACCAATGCTTGAAACCTCTGTCCACAAATATGACACGATCGTTCCATCAGAGTCACTAGATGTACTTGTCGCAGTAAAAGAATTCGTTGGCAAGGTCAACGTAAAATCTGCCATCACCTGAACTGACGGATCTTGATTGGGCGTTGCAGCTGTTGTAAAAGTATAATCGCTTGAAACCCCTTGGTTGTATACGGCATCTCCAGAAGAAACTCGGAAATGATACAGGGTTGCAGCAGTCAAACCAGTAAGAGTAATCGAGTGAGATGTAACTAGTGCTGATGAACTTGAAGCGGTACCGTAACTCACTGTGGTTCCATAATCAACGGTCGAAGTTGCTGACTCGTCGGTTGTCCAAGTGATCGTGGCTGTTGTCGAGGTTGTGGATGATGCAACAGAGGAAATAACAGGGGCGGTACTATCAACACCGTTGTATGCGTACAATTGAGTGACATCACCGGATGAAAGGGCCCTATTGTATATACGAACATCATCAATACTTCCGTTAAAGGCTCGGGCGAGCGTGGCATGATCTCCAATGGTGACATCAATAGGTGTACTCGTTATGGTACCGAATTGTCCTACTGTTTTAGATGATGCAAGAACACCGTCTTTATATAAAGACACTGTGCCTGAAGGTTCGTACACAAACACCAAATGTTGCCACGCGCTCGACGTAATAGCAGCAGTCAAAAATGGGCTAGAGCCAACGTTAAAGGCAGAAGCGTGCCACACACCAGAAAAGTCACGGAGGACAAAGTTTCCACTAAAGATGTTGTATTTATGGATAATGTAACCGTTCGAAGCGTTTGCTCCGTTTGGCTTTACCCAAACACTGATTGTTGATGTTGCAGTAAGGGTAGAACCATACGTATCACCAAGATTTACTTTTTGCCCCGTAGTACCAAAAGTAAATGCGGTACCAATTTGCCCAGAGGCACCGAGTGTTGGGCTTCCTTGGATTGTTCCGTCTATGTTACTACTTGAATTATCGTTAGCGACAGCACCTGAAGTTTCGTTGAAATCCCAATGACCGACAAGACCGGTTGTAATGTCTGCGTGTGAAATACTGGGTAATGCCAAAAAAAATACGGCGACTAAAGCAACTTGAATGATTCTATTTCTGAGATATTTTTTGGTCATTATTTTTATTTATTATAATTCGGGGCGGTGCATGATGCTAACTATTGTTTCTGACGCGCAACTTGGACTGTCGATGTTTGTCTAACTTTGGCAAACGAATGATTAGTAAACCGTGTTTTTCAAACGCCTCAGCATCTTCTATCTGAACCTCCTGGGGCAATAAAATTGTCCGAGAAAACGAACCCCAGTAAAGCTCCTTATGGAAATAATTATCCTCAGTGATTGTGCGTTCGATTTCTCGTTTACCCTTAACCGTCACCATATCTCGAGTAATAGTAATATCTAGATCTTCTGGCCTAACTCCTGGGACCATGGTTTTTATAACGATGTCGGTTGACGTTTGGAAAACATCAACCATGAGTTCACCGTCACCAATTTCAAGTTCATTTTCAATTCCCACAGGAGATTTGTCTCCGGCTTTTACAATTTCGACCTCTTCCTCTTCATCTTCCTCGTCCGCGTCATCGGAAATCCTGATCGCTCCAGTAAACCGCTCAAAAAATGATCTTTTCCCTTTCATATAGTGTTAATTTGATTTAGTCTTTTTATTTTTTCAAAAAACAGCAGTAAACCGACTACAGAGAACCAGAGTACCAAGAAAGTAAGGAGAATATTACTACTGCTACTGCTTATTATAGTCAAATTAAATAGTGTGTGCAAGGCAGTAGCGGCGACTAGTCCACAGAAAACAATTCGAAATCTTTCATATTTAGTTTTATAAAATGAAAGAGCCAAACTAAGACCGACAACTGCGGACGCCATGATGTGAAGAAGGCTCGCACCAATGAAACGCATGTTTCCAGTAATGATACTGTGCACCAAACCACTGTCAGTAAGCGCGTCAAAGATATACAGCATATTTTCGAGTGCAGTAAATCCCAAAGCAGCAGTTACCATAAAAATAACGGCATCGATTGGTTCATCGAATGCCCTACTACGTAGTGCAATTGCATATGCTGCCAAAAATTTTACTGTTTCTTCAGCAAGTGCAAGAAAAAAACTAGCGAACACACTCGTACTAGATCCACAAGAAACATAGCTGCAGATTATTTGTTGGATCGGTAATACAAGAATGACCGCAATCATTCCAGCAACAAATGTTACAAAGATAAGACCACGAGGTTCTGGGTGGGCACTATCTTCTTTGAGCCAAAACCACAACCAGAGAGCGGCGGGCAATAACCCACCCAAAAAAACGTACAGAAGAACTTGCAAATCCATATTGCAATAAGTATAGCAGACGAAAAAATAACCTTACTCACTTATTCAGGCCACTTTTCTACCATCAACAACGAGGACACTCCTTTCTTGGGAACAGACTCCCAAATCGCTTCCGTCACGAATGGAATAAATGGATGCAAGACCCTTAATGAGGTTGTTAAAATTTCCTGCAATACAAACTGTCGAGAATATACCGCTTCCGGACCCCCGCTACTCAAAATATGTTTGGAATCCTCAAGAATTTTATCCGCGAGCTCGTGCCACACATAGTGATACATTTTTTCTACGGCAATATGAAGCCTGTATTCTTCCATGTCTTTAGTCACATCAGTAACAAGCGCCGTGAGCTCGTTTAGAAGTATCTTGTCTGCATCCTGAATCAAAGCGGACTCTACTGGTTCAAAACCTTCAGTATTTTCGAGCACAAAACGTGTAATATTCCAAAGTTTGTTTGCAAAATGCTTATATCCCTTTATTTTATTTTCATCAAATTTAACATCGTTACCAATAGCAGTCCCCGCGATAAGTCCAATACGAAGTGCGTCAGCGCCATATTTCTCAATAATTTCTAGTGGGTCGATACCGTTTCCGAGGGATTTACTAAATTTTCTTCCGAGTTTGTCGCGTACTAAACCATGAATCATAACTGTTTTAAATGGGACCTGTCCGGTATGGAAACCACTCATAAGGATCATGCGTGAAACCCACAACTGAAGAATTTCATATGCCGGTGAGATAAAAGATGTTGGGTGATATGTCTGAAAATCAGAGGTATTCTCAGGCCAGCCAAGGGTAGAGAACGTCCAGAGCGCCGATGAAAACCAGGTATCCAAAACGTCTTCTTCTTGTTTCCAACCATCTTCCTGTGGCGGTACTACACCGCAATATATCTCCCCATCCTTATACCAGACAGGAATTCTGTGTCCGAACCAAATCTGACGTGAAATGCACCAATCGCGGAGATTCTCTATCCAATGAAAATATGTCTTTTGGAATCTTTCTTGGGACATGTTTACCGCCCCATTCTCGACGCTTTTCTCCATCATTTCCCTAAGCGTAATTTCTGAACCAGTCGGTATACCTGGAATCTCTGAATACTTAATAATAAATTTTTTATTAACACCAATCCACCACTGCAATTTAGGCAACGGCTCCACAACTGCCCCAGTTCTTTCCGAAAGCGAGATGTTTTGTTTAATATTTTCTTCTTTTATAAGTAGACCCTCGGTATTGAGCCACTCAACAACAGCCACACGAGCTTCGGTAGTCTTTTTGTCTGCGAGTCTTCCGCCAACAATCATCTTTGCGTATTCGTTTATAACCTGCGGACGAGGGAGGTCGTGTCGATCAGCTATCTCCCAATCGGCGTGACTATGAGCGGGCGTGACACCGATTGCACCTGTTCCAAACTCTTTTTCAACAGAAGCATTTGCAACAATTTTGATATGTATTGGAACATCACAAAAAATGATGTCGTATTCTTTTCCAACATACTCCCTATACCTCGGGTCGTCCGGGTGAACAGCGACAGCCGTATCACCAACCTTTGTTTCTGGGCGAGATGTTGAAATTGCAATAGGAAAATCTGGCGAATACCTGAAGGTATAAAGAACTGAATCTCTTTCTTCGTACACAACCTCGTCGTCAGAAATAGTCGTTTGCCCCTTCGGGTCCCAATTCACAATACGGTTCCCTCTATAAATAAGACCGGCGTCATACATTCTTTTAAATGCAGTGTGGACCGCGAATGTTCTTTTTTCATCAAGCGCATATGCGTATCTACTCCAGTCGAGTGATGCGCCAATTTTTCTTATTTGACCAAGAATTGTGTTTTCACTATTTTTTGCAAACTCAGAGACTCTGCGCACGAGTTCTTCTCGCCCAAGGTCGTGGCGACTTTTCCCCAGATCTTTCTGTAAATTTTTTTCGACACGAGCCTGTGTCGCAATAGCAGCAGAATCCGTACCGGGAATCCATAGGACCTTTTTTCCACGCATTCTGTGATAACGAACGATGACGTCCTGCAAAGAGTCTTCGTATGCGTGACCGAGATGAAGTGTGCCGGTAACGTTTGGTGGAGGTAGCGCTACGACAAACGCTTCACCTCTATCCCCCGGCAAATTATCAGGATTAAAATATCCGGATTCTTCCCAAATCTTATATATGCGGTCTTCTTCTACGGAAGGCTGATAAGCGGACAAAAACCGTGTTGGTATTTTTGAATTTTTATGAATCATGTTGTTTCCATCCAGACATTTTTTTGAAAAAAATATATTACTCCTGATTGATTTTTCAAATCATATCACGCGTACGAATTTCAAATAGAGCGCCTGGATATTCAAAATAATAAGTGATATTGACATACTACATTAAGTGTTTTGTATTTTATTAGCTAAACAAAGGGACATTTCCCCATAAAGGACATTTCTTGTCCTTTATGGGGAAAATAGTTAATCCGGTGTAGTTTTCTTAAAGACATGTATTATTTTTTTCTCAGTTATTTTGTATTCAACACTTACCACCGACTTCCATACTGAAGTATACCGCCGAAAAGGGTTGACGTGCCCCCAAAAAGTACTTAGGATGGTGGCAACGTTTATATTTTGATTAGCGTTATTATCATAAAAGCAGCTAACCAGTAATAAAACAAACCTTTAAATTAGGGACATACTTATGAAAACACCATTTCTTTTCTCGATCAAAAAACCTGTACTGTCGAAGATTTTTGCCTTTGCAATCATTGTCTCAGTAATCACACCGAACACCTTTTTTATCCCTATATACAAGGCTTCTGCCGAAGAAGTTTCAACACCTCCTGCATCAGCTTCAGAAGCATCAGATTCAGTATCTACCGGACCATCTTTCAATGATTCTGTGGGTTCTGATGAGACTAGCCCATCTGGCGCAGCAGAAAGCAACCAAGGTGAAGAGAGTGCTGGTGGTGATGTAAGTGAATCTGTCGAATCATCTACTCCCTCAGAAACCCCCGACCCTGTTTCAACAGCAACTACTCCTGCCGACACAACCCCAGTAAGCGAGGAACAAGCACCAGCACCTGTCGATGTAACCCCTACAGATGTAGCTCCTACAGACACTGTCGAATCAACAGAAACCCCAGCAAATATTGATCAATCCATAACTCCTTCCACCTCTACAGAAACAATATCTCTGGATACAGAAACCCTAGAGAATACAAGAGAAGCAACGACTCCGAATCCAAGTGGATCTTCTGACGAACCAAGAGCAGCTTCTAGCGAAGCAGCTTCAACTGCAGTTCTAGCACCCGCAACTGGCTCAATAAGTATTTGTAAAGTTATTCGTGATCAAAACAATCGTTTTGTTGCTAGAGCATCTGACCAAACCCCACCAGCAGAATTCAAAGTTCAACTCTCATCACGCCCAAACCCAGAAAGAATCGTTGGAACAGCGACCTTCAACACCGCAACATACCAAGCAATTTGGACCCCACTTTCAACACTCGATGCTGAATGCGTAACATACAACAATCTTCCATTAGGTGGATATGTCTACGGCCAGGAAACCATCACGGGCGAAGGTGCAACATACTGGAATGTTCCGAGATACAACGACCAGGTTAATATTGATGCTGATACAATTTCAGACTTCTGGGCATACAGCAATGAACTTTTTGACAACGACACTACAAATGACGCATCCAGAAACGAAAATTCAGACGGAATCGTAACGATCAGCCGAGAACGCCCTAACAGAACTGTGGTTGTACTCAACAAACACAGTGCGTATGGCGCCCGCAATACAGGTTCTATTACTATCTGTAAGGTTATTCAAGACGCTAACGGGAATATTATTGGATCATCGGGTACAAACCTCCCTCCAGCAGAATTCAAGGTTCAACTTTTCTCACGTGTAAGTCCACCAGCAGTTGTACGAGATGCAACCTTTAATACTGCGACTTTTGCGTCTACCTCACCAGCGCTCGCACCTCTTGATTCACAATGTATTACATACGACAATCTTGCATTGGGTGGATACATTTACCAGGAAGAAAGAATTAGTGGTACGGGTGCAAGCTATTGGGCAACACCAAAATACAACGACCAAGTACACACTCCGGCCAACAGCACAGCTAATTTTTGGTCATACAGCCCAGAACTTTTTGACACCGATTCTTCAAATGACTCAAGACGAAATGAGGACGCGGACGGAATTGTAACAATCACTGAAACAAGACCAAACCGAGTTGTTGTTGTCCTTAACACCTTTAGCGGCTACGTTGTACCACCTCCAGCATGTGCCAACGGTACAGAACTTACGCCCCAAGAGTTCTTGCGCGCAAAGGAAAATGGTCTTATTTCCTTCAACCTACAAACTCTTAGTCCATCAGACACAACAGCGACATTTACTCTTACAAACAACACAGGCTGTACAGCACCAATCAGCCTTTCAAGTTACCGAGTGTTCGACCCTTCAGAACAAGGTACAACGACAAGTTATTTCCTCTCACGACAGGTTCTCTTTGATAACACCGATTTAATCCAAGCGACATCTTCAGTATCGCTCACGGTCAACCTTCCAACATGTATGGCACAGGTAGACGCGTGGTACGGAAGGAGCCCTGGCCGCTTACTTGATTCAAACCCTTACGCATATCCAAATGTCCCTCACGTTATTGCATACGAATTTTATTTCCCAACAGCAGGAAAGTGGAACGATCTTCCAGCAAGCTACTGTGTGAATCCTCCAGTAAATACTGCACCGACAATTACCCTGGTTGGTGAAAATCCGTTTTCTGTCACCGTTGGTAATGCATTTACAGATCAAGGAGCAACTGCTCTCGACCTAGAAGATGGCGACCTTACTTCAGCAATTGTTGCAACAGGCACAGTTGATACAAATACTGTGGGTACCTACACACTGACATATACCGTTACAGATTCAGGAGGCCTCAAGGCAACAACAACACGAACCATAAACGTAGGTATTGTTAGTGGAACACCCCCAGATATCGATGATGGCGACGATAACAACGGCGGTGGTGGTGGTGGCGGAAGAAGCGGTGGACGCCGATCAACAAACCGAGGAGAAGTCCTTGGAGCAACGACGGCACCAGGTGAATGCGAATATCTCCGTGACTATCTCAAACAGGGTTGGACGAACGACACAACAGAAGTACTCAAACTTCAATATTTCCTAAAAAATATCGAGGGATACAGTGACCTTGAAACAAACGGTGTCTTTGATAACGCAACATTCGCAGCAGTTTCAGGTTTCCAAACCAAATATTTTGACGATGTCCTTAAGCCTTGGGGTCACAATGCCCCAACGGGTTTCGTGTATATCCTCTCAAAAAAGAAAGTGAACGAGATTTTCTGTAATACCGCATTCCCACTTACAATGCCCGAAGAACAAGAAATTGCAGACTTCAAGAATCTTATTGGTGACCTCAATGCTGCAAATATTGACGTAATGATCGGAACCGATGAAAAAATGAATGGAGACGCGTCCGATATGGTTGGTGTGATTTCACCAAGCTCAACATCAACAGTGGCACTTTACGGAGATCCAGAAAATACTACCGAAGAAATTAATCCAAAGGACATTCGAGCAGTTGCTGCAGCAATCTTCAGTATCCCAGACAACCGCGAAGAAGTTCTTCAAAGCCTTTACTTCTTCCTCATTGCGATTATTGCAATCTACCTACTTACAGAAATCGCCGTTGGCAGCAGAGATACAACTAATCTTTCGAAATACCAGGTGTGGTCGAGAAAGGCTATTGGTTATATTATCGGACTTATTGCCGCCGTGATCATCTCAATCTGGTATCAAATCTTTAGCATCGTTGTTCCCTTCCTTGTATTAGCGGTGGCTTCTGGAGTATTCCTTGTGTGGACACTTTCAAAGAAGAAAGGTGATTCAGTAATCCAGCTTCCCCCATCTACTAACTAGTTCACAAAACGAAACATGCGCATATAAAAACCGAGATAACCTCGGTTTTTATATTACCCAAACTCACCGCACACTGTAGTAGAACACCCTACGTGTTATCTAACTCAGACGAGCATTTCCTTCTGCGTGTATATCATCGAGGGAATACTTTACCTTAGGCGTTTTTGAATAACGCACGTACGCAGCCAAAGCAATCATCAAAGCATTGTCTGTTGACAATGGCCCTGTTGGAACCAGAAGTTTAAGGTCAGGAAATTCCAATACAAGTGTTTCAAATGAATCCCTAAGGGTCTGATTAGCAATTACCCCGCCAGCAACGATAAGTGTCCGTGCGCCAAATTCTGTAAGGGCGTTGCGGGTCTTAGTAATCAATGTTTCGACAACTGCGTCCTCGAAAGACAGCGCGATTTCCTTCTTTATCTCATCACTGAGGTATTCAATTTTCTTAATTGTGTACAAAACTGAAGTCTTGAGACCTGAAAACGAAAAATTAAAATCGGGAGACTTGAGCATTGGCCGTGGAAAAGAAAACCTGCTTTTAATCAAAGGATCGTGGCGAGCCTCATTTGCCAAAGCAGCTACACGTGGTCCACCTGGGTAAACCAAACCAAGCATTCTCGCGACCTTATCATATGCTTCGCCGACGGCGTCGTCTTTTGTTTCCCCAACCACCTTATACATAAGCCAATCTGGGACAGATACAAGTTCGGTATGTCCACCCGAAATCAAAAGGGCAAGTGCTGGGAACCTTACGGGGTCATGAAGATCTAAAAGTACTGAAGAAATATGACCCTCCATATGGTTAATCGGTATTACAGGAATACCCCACACTCTTCCAAGGACCTTTGCAGCATTAATACCGACCCACAATGCGGGCTCAAGACCAGGACCAAAAGTCACGGCAATTAAATCGATTTTAGGAATTTCACAGGACTCAAAAAAATCTACCAGGTCAACAAAAAGTTCGGGCTCTCTGTGTAGGTCGGCCTTAATACTCTGACTTACCTGCTCATCGAGACGACATGTGCGTGGTATAAAAAGACCCGCTTCTTCAACACTCTTTTTCAAAAGTGGTCCGAGGTTTTTTGCATGTTCACGTTTCGCCAAATTTGGAAAAACTCCGCCATACTTTTCGTGAACCTTTACTTGTGACAATACGAGGTTAGATAAAACCCTAAAGGATGGTGCCTCAAAACCACCCTTTGCCTCAATTATGCTGACGGCTGTTTCGTCACAACTTGTTTCTATTGATAGGATTTTCATGTGTCTGTATGCGGGATACCGGAATCGAACCGGTGCCTGATGCTTGGGAAGCATCCATTCTGCCACTAAACTAATCCCGCTTCCGCAGAGGCTATTACTCTAAACCAAAGAAAGTACTAAATCTAGCCCTCATTTTTTCAAAAAAATTCAAGCTCGGAACTGGGGCAACAGACGCTCTATTCTTATCATCGCGAATAATAACCACCATTGTTTCGCCCTTTTTTGCTACACCAAATTTATCTCTGATCTTTTGATCAAACCCGCGTGAGCTCTGAATATATTCAACATCACTTTGAAGCTCCTGTTTTCGCTCATTGAGGAGCTGGAGCTCACTTTCTGCTTGTTCGCGCTTTCGTTCACCTTCCCTGCTCTTTTGATAAATATTCCATGTTGGCCGGACTAAGAGGAACAGTACGATTACGAGGGCCACAATCGAAGCCTTTGAATATAGTCTGCGGCGGGTTTTTTGACGTTGCTTAAAATAATCCATTCACTTGATTATAGCAGGGCAACTGGTATTATATCTGGAATCAAATGCTTTGGGACAAACGTAACAGAAAAATAATTAAAATTGTATGGAGCGTACTTGCTGTGCTTGTCATTATCAGCATGGTGCTTCTTTACTCCGCCAACTTGTTTGTATAGTCCATCAGGAATTATTCAGACTGAACCATTTTAAGGAATACGTCGTGAGGAATATCAACAGTACCCTCCGCTTTCATTCTTTTTTTACCTTCTTTTTGTTTTGCCCACAGCTTCATCTTTCGAGTTCTATCACCTCCATACATGTGTGCGGTAACATTTTTCTTCAGCGCTGGAATCGTTCGAGACGCGATAATTCTTCCAAGAGCCTTTGTCTGCACCTTTGTGGCGAACATCTGCTGTGGTAAAAGCTTATACAACTTTTCAACAATTTCTTTAGCTTCGCGCTCGACAGTCTGTCGAGAAACAACCCGCGCAAATGCTGGCACGAGGTCATCCGCAACAAGTACTTCGATTTTGGATACATCTGCAGGTCGTAAACCAATAGATTCGTATGAAAGCGAAGCGTACCCTGACGAGGCACTTTTTACTTTATTAAAAAAATTCCTCATAAGTTCACGGAGAGGCATTTCAGCAGAAATAGACGTACGACTGTCTCCAAATGTTTCTGTGGCACCGACAATACCTTCATGCTCAAAAAGGAGTTGAATCATAGTTCCAACATAATCTGGTGGAACGATAACAGTAACTCTTGCCCATGGTTCACGAACCATTTCTATTTCATGCTCTTCCGGAAAAAAAGACGGCGAGAATATCGTAAGGGTCTTTTTATTTCTTAAATCTAGCTCGTAATTAATACTTGGAGTGGTAATTATTAAATTTACATCTGACTCACGACGCAATCTTTCAGAAACAATTTCTAAATGGAGCATGCCGAGGAAACCGCACCTAAAACCTTTTCCAAGAATCCCTGAGGATTCTTCTTCATAAGAAAGTGCGGAGTCTGTAAGCTTGAGTCGGGCAAGAGCCTGTTTGAGAACAGGAAAATCATTCTGACTTTCTGGATACAGTGAGGACCACACAACAGGCCGAGGTTTGAGATATCCAGCAAGTGGCGGTTTCGTATCTTTTGCGTGGGAAACTGTGTCACCAACAGAAGCAATGCCCGGCTCTTTAATCCCAGTCACGATATAGCCAATTTCTCCGACACCCAGGGAGGCTGTCGGGGTTTCGTCAGGCGTAAAAATACCAACATCGTTTGAACTAAACTGTTTACCAGAAACACAAAACTTAAGTGGCATGTTTTTTGAAACTGTTCCTGACATGATACGGACATACACAATGACACCAGTATGGTTCGAATACTGGAAATCAAATACCAAGGCTTGGAGTGGTTCATTAATTTCTCGGATCACTTGTGGGGGTGGAATTCTTGTCACAACCGCCTCAAGAAGCTTGTCGACACCTTGACCCGTTTTTCCAGAAACCTGAATGATGTCTTCCCGTTTACAATCAAGAAGGGTGATCATTTCTTGCATCACGTCTTCAACACGAGCAAGTGGCGAATCAATTTTTGAAATGACAGAAATAATTGTAAGACCCTGCTCGCGTGCCATCTGAAGTGTTGAAAGGGTCTGGGCTTGAACGCCTTGTGTCGCATCAACCAAAAGCATTGTGCCCTCAACCGCCTTAAGAGCTCTAGAAACCTCGTACGAAAAATCGATGTGCCCCGGTGTGTCGATCAGATTAAGAATATATTCGCCTGAGGGGCTTGCGCTACCAGAGTAAGAATACCGCATGCGAACTGGCTGCATTTTTATCGTAATACCCCGTTCACGTTCAAGTTCCATACTGTCGAGTACTTGGTCTTTCATTTTTCGCTCTTCAATTGTTCCGGTAATTTCAAGTAAGCGATCAGCAAGTGTTGACTTGCCGTGATCGACATGAGCAATTATTGAAAAATTTCTTATTTTAGATATATCCATATGTAGACGACATTAGACACCAGAAGGATCTGGACCAATAACTGATGTTTTCCAGAACTTGTGATGAAGAGCCTTGAGAACCTCGCTCAGTTCCCTACTACCCAAAAGCCAGAGCAATAGAATACCGCAAAGTAGGCCACATACGCCAGCGATCACCCCCTGGCTCAAAACACCCCAAAAAGTCTCCAGAGAAAAGAAATTGTCGACAAGATTAAGTACCAGATACGTCACAGAACCCATTATAACGGCCACGAACGCGAGTTGACCCGTAATCCTTACCAAAACCCGGGCAATGCCACCATAATCGCGTTCAAACGTATAGATATGGGCAGCGGCTGCCAAAATACTCGAAATTGAAAAAGCTAGTGGGAGCATCAAAACACCAGTACCTGGTACCCCCTGAACCCTAAAAACTGACTCAACCCAAAGCTGGAATTCAGGAAAATTAACACTAACGCGAGAAAGGAATGATGCACTGACGATCATTATTAAAACCGAAGCGATATTAATATAAAACGGTGTTTTTGTGTTGCCTGACGCATAGCGAGCCCGAGTAAAAAGAAGCATCAGGCCCTGGGCAGCAAGTGACACAACAAACAATGAAAGTGCTGCCGCTGTGAGCCGCGTATCCGCCCAACTAAATGCTCCTGACCCGAGAACAACACGCACAATGTGTGCACGCAGGACAACAAAGAGTGCGATAAGGGGCAAAGAAAAGAAAATAATGTACCGCGACGTTGTTTTGAGCAAATCAACAAACTTCTCTTTCTGTCCCGAAACAAAAAGAGCTGAAAGTGTCGGAAAGGCGGCAAGAGAATAACTGACCCCGATAATAGATAACGGAACTGACTGAAGGTTAAATGCGAGATTAAAAACAGAAATCGAACCGACACTCATAACCGAGGCCAGTGAAATCAAAAAGAATCTAGAAATTTCCTGTGCAGAAAGTGCGAGCGTTCGCGGGATAGCCGAAACAACAACATGAACAATTGCTTTGTATTTTTGAAATGAAAAAACAAATACAGGAACCAATCCTCGACTCATAACAAACGGGGCTTGGACTAAAAAATGAAGAAATGCTCCCAACACTACACCCCAGGCCAAACCAGAAATACCAAATTTTGGTGTAAAAAATACTACTCCCACAATAATACCGATGTTATACAAAAGTGGGCTAATGCCATAAATAAAAAATCGATTGTAGTACTGCGTAACGCTCGCAAACAAATTTGAAAGACCAAGAAAAATTGGAGAAAGTAGCAAGATTCTTGTCATCAAAACAATTTGATCCCTAAACGGCTCGTCTGAAAATCCAGGGAATAAATACGGCACAAGGTACGGAGTAGCAAAAAAAGCTACTATTGAAACAGAAACGATTGCGATCACAAATACAGAAAAAATTGCACTCAAAAATTCTCGACCGGAGCGATTACTTTCCCGAACCTTTTCTGAAAAAAAAGGAATTATAATCGATGCGGAAAAAATAGATGCGACCAAAGCAAAAATAAAGTCAGGAATTCTAAATGCCGCGTAGTACAAATCTAATGAAGTACTCGCGCCAAAGGTGTGCGCCAGCAGCCGATCACGCAACAGTGCTAATACCTGAGATAAAATAGCAAAAACACCCAAAAGATAGGCCGCCTGGTGCAATCCGTTTATTTCCCGACCCAAAAAACTAATGAATTTCTTTACCATTACTAATTATATTCTCGTGCATGCATTATCACAAAAAAAACCCACCCCAACAAGACAAAAACCCGCTTTAGGCGGGTTTTTGTTATTACTCTGCGCTCTGTGCCTATAAGCCGAATTCTGTATCACACAACAAGCAGAGCTTGCTGCGTGACGATAGTTATTTATCTAGCCCCACGATTACTCGTAGGGTCAAGCGGCACTTCCCTCAATTTCTTTCGGGACACGGCCTTGCACACAAGTAAGGATTTAGCCGTTGCAACCGCAAGTTACCTTGGGACTCACCCAATAAAAGTAAATCTTATTGGGGCCGTATTCCTTTCGGTTTACGGCGTCTCTGTTCGCACCTCGTGGATTACTCCAGACGGGCGTTACCCGCTACTCGTATTCACACAATGTGAATCGTGTGTTCGGACTTTCCTCTCCCTTTCAGGAGCAACTATCCGACACAGAGAAAATTAGTATAACATATATTTTAGAAAAAAAACAAATTTTTAAAATTGACAGCTGAGTGTGGCGGTTTGCTCAAATAGACAAAAAATTATCGAACTGGCTCAAAAAATTATTTGTGATTGTTTCTTGGGACGAACCAATGACACTTGCGGAATAAGAAATAGATTCTTGAACCTTGGTAGGATATGCTCGCACAAGTGTTAGGGTTTCAAAAAATTTTTCCTCGAGGCTGATAATTTTTTTGGTAGAATTATAAACCATTTCACTTGCGTTTGTGATGTTTTGTGAACCGGCAAAAAATGAAGTAACGATAATCACCAACAAAACCGCTCCGACAATAAAGCTAATTTTATGCATAAACGATTCGTACTCTTTCTTTTCAAGATTTTGATCAATAAAATTAATCGCGTCTTGATGGAAAGATCGGAATGCAAAACCAATACTTGTTTCTTCAGCGCCTTGCGCTTGTCCCAAAACTGACGCTTGAGAATCAGGCATTGTATCTTTCAGAACAATTTTTGCACCCTTAGTAATTCGTGTATCTCTCATAAAAATGAGTATACAAGTATTTATAACAATATTTCCCAACCTGTCCTTTTCTTGTGGGGATAAATCAAACCAAAATAAGAAAATTTTTTATAAACTCACCGAATAACCACTAACCGAGAGCCCGTACGAGTAATTCCCTTAAAATTTCTGGGTTCGCTGAACCTCGGCTTTCTTTCATTGCCTGACCGACCAGATACTGGAGTGCTGCCTGCTTACCAGATCTAAAATCTGCAGCAACCACCGGATTTGCTTGAATCACCTTTTGAACTATAGGTAAAAGCTTATCCTCACCGCTTTGCTGGATAAGGTCTCGTTCCTTTGCGATTTCATCAGGACTACCACCAACCTCAAACATAATCTTCAAAATATCTTTCGCTCCGCGTGAAGAAACTTTATTTTCTGCCACCATCGTCACAAGCGACGCAATTGACTCTGGAGTGATTGGGTTCTTCGCCCATTGAGGAGCATTACTTTTTATTAATGCCAACAGATCTGAGTTCAGATAATTTGAGGTAATCAAAATCAATTTTTTATCTCCAGGCAATTTAGAAATAACTGCCTCAAAATAATCCCCCCACCTTTTTGACCTAACAAAGATCTCTACATCTTCATCACGAAGATCAAACTCGCCCTTCATTCTCTGTCTTCGGACCCAGGGTAATTCTGGTAATTCTTTCTTTACGTTTTCTGAAGAAAATTCGGGAATTTCTGAAATAAATATTTTGGGCAAATCAGGATCAGGAAAATATCGATAGTCATGAGATTCCTCTTTCAGTCGTTGCGAAAAAGTCACTTCCTTATTCTCATCCCAACCCCGAGTCTCTTGAACTATTTTCTCACCCCTCTCGAGGGCTGCCGTGTGTCTTTCAATTTCATACGCAACAGCTTTTTCGACGGCCTTAAATGAGTTTAGGTTTTTTACTTCAACCTTTGTGCCAAGCGTGCCTTCAGTTCCTATGGAAATATTTGCCTCGACACGCATTTCCCCTTTTTCCATATTCGCATCACCTGCTCCCAGATACTGCAAAAGTAATTGAAATTCTTTTGCAAAAGTAGTTGCGTCTTCTGCGGAATGAATCACGGGTTCAGTAACCAATTCCATAAGTGGTACACCTGCGCGATTAAAATCAACAAGGCTGTCTAAACCCGTATCGTGTGTTGATCGAGCCGTGTCTTCCTCAAGATGAATACGGGTAATTGCAATATTATTAAGCATCCCACCAGAAACAAGCGGGTGTTTGTATTGACTAATCTGGTAGCCCTTTGGAATATCTGGATAGAAGTAATTTTTTCGGTCAAATTCAGTAAAATTAGCAATCGCACCACCGACCGCAGTGCCCATTTTAATAACATGTCGTACTGCTTCTTTATTTATTACAGGCAGTGTACCTGGGTGACCCATACACACCGGACAAATATTGACGTTTGGCCTGTCTTCGTCTGGATCATTCCTAGAATCACAGAACATTTTTGTTCTTGTCTTAAGTTCGGCGTGAATTTCCAAACCGATCGTGGGAATATATTTCATGCTATTTTTTTGATTTTAAATTCTTTTTTGCTCCCTCCAAACGCTTCACAATATTCTGACTAAGTTTTTTGATTGCATCTAGATCATGTACTGAGACAGTAAGAACGTCATCTGCAACTACTTCCAACGCCTTTTTTTTAATTTTAACATCATCTGCTGAAACAGTATCTGTTTTAGTCAAGATTACAATTTCTGGTTTTTTTAAAAGCTCAAGGTTATAGGCAGCTAATTCATCACGGACCGTCTTGTATACACTGGCAACATTTTCGTTCTCAGCAGAAATACAATGAAGGAGCAGACTAGTTCGTGTAATATGTCGGAGGAATTTATAGCCCAAACCTTTTCCCTTGGAAGCCCCAGTGATCAGGCCTGGAATATCAGCAAGAACAAAACCAAAAAGTGGGCCGAGGTGAGGTTCAAGGGTCGTGAATTGATAACTTCCAACCTTGGATGTGGCGTTCGTTAGTGCGTTTAAAAGGCTTGATTTACCGGCGTTTGGTAAACCAATGAGACCAGCATCTGCCACCAAGGCAAGCTCTACCCAAAAGGTCGCTTCTTCACCTGGCTTACCCAGTGTACTTTGCATCGGTCTTACGTTCGTAGATGCTTTAAAATGTTCGTTACCAAGGCCACCTCGTCCACCCTCAAGAATTTTAATGATTTGACCATCTTCAAGGATTGCCACAACCTTTCCAGTTGTAAGGTTTTTAATTGATGAGCCAATTGGAAAATCAATCGTGAGATCTTGCCCAGCCTTACCGTGCATACTATTTTTAAGACCAGACCCACCATTTTTAGCTGCAAATTCCTTTATGTGACGATAGTTAGAAAGAATGTTGAGATTTCTGACACCACGAACAAGAACATCGCCTCCCCAGCCCCCATTACCACCAGCGGCGCCGGCTTTATCCTTACCCTTTTCATGACGCCAACGAACAACCCCGTGGCCACCATGACCAGCCCTTATATGAACCTGTATCTCATCGACAAACACCATAATGTGTTGACTATACGCTAAAATAGCCCGGTATCGCAAGGATACTAGCCATTTTATGGCTTACATAGGGCCACACTAGGCGTCTGTAGCTATACGAGCCATAGCAAGGGCGCCCTCCTTGGTTTGAGCTTCTGCTACAAATAAATTATTGTGGCAAAAAATTCCGCCGGGTACGCCCGTAAGCATTGAGAGTTCAGGAGAGCGTTTCCCGGCCCAGCTAGCTGGGAAATTTTTCCTATTTTCAAACCCATCTGCCTCATTTCTAACCGCTTTAATTCTCCACCCACTTTCTTTCGGAAAAATCACATATAAGGGTTCGGGAAACTTAGAGATCACCTGCTCCCACGGCAACTGTGTATCAAAAACAACAATTCTTTTGTCTTCACTTTTGTTATAGGCATCAAAGACCAATCCTTCGCCCAAAACATTGTCACTTGCGAGTTTAATTTCCCTAGAAATAATTTTTTTAGCAAATTCAACGGCCGAAAGAAAAATCTTATCAATTCCAACATGAGACTCCATCCAATCTGGGTTCATTGAGCGGATCAAGGATTGCACATCAAAATGACTTACTTTTTCAAAGACTCTTGTCGATATAGCTACACCGTTATCACTGGCATCAATGGGTTGAACTAATTTTTGATCAATACTAGTGGAAACTTTTTCAGACCGACAAATTTTTGTGCCATATTTCATCCAGACTAACCCAAAAGATGCGTACGGAACACCATTGTCACGTTTACCAGCACCACCGATCTGATGATGATCGAAACGATTTTTATCCGGATCATACACACCACCAACATCAACAACGTACTCAGCTTTTTGAATGAGCGAATCGTCTCGGGTCCTGACAATATTGATTCTTCTTGAATCCTCGAGAAGTAAGCAAAGTGTCGCTACCGCAAAAACATCATCGGCGTGAAACTGACCACTATGTGCCAACACAGTAACTTTAGGCTTTATGAACATTACGCTTACGATACACGAATTTACGTACCTCTTCAACGACTACAATAAGAAATGAGACGGAAACTGCTAATGCCAATTCGCTCAATGATAAAGCTGTAGTATTAAGTATTTTTTGCAATACTGGGTGGTAAATTGCAAAAAGTTGGAGAACTATAACTGTAAGCGTGGCAATAATCAGATACGGATTTTTGAAAATTTTTGTCCAAATTGGTTCCTTTTCCGAACGAACATTCCACGCATTCCACCACTGAAAAGCTGCCAAAATCGTTAACGACATCGTATACGCCTTTGCTGAATCTGTATCAATTAACGAAGCAAAAACGAGCACGGTACATACTGCCATAGTGAGACCCATCATCGAGGCGCGAATAAGCACCAGCTTGTCAAAGAAAAAGTTATTACCGGTACGCGCAACACGTGCACCACCAAGCCTCTCCTTCGGCTCAAATGCCAAAGCTGCAACCAGAAAACCATCAGTTATGAGGTTTAGCCATAAAATCTGTGTTGGAAAAACTGGCGGTGGTAAAAAGGCGAGCATCGCGATAACAACAGCCAAAAATTCTCCGATACCAGTTGAAAATAAATAGAGAATTACCTTCTTAATTCCGTGATAAATGTTACGCCCCTCCTCTATTGCGAGTACAATGCTTTTAAAATTGTCGTCCAGGAGAACAATATCAGCAGCAGCCTTACTTACTTCGGTACCAATCTTTCCCATAGCAATACCGAGATCCGCAGCCACAAGCGAAAGAGCGTCATTCACACCATCGCCCGTCATTGCAATAATGTCGCCATTTTCCCTAAACAACTCAATGATATTCAACTTATCTTCTGGCATAACACGAGCAAAAACTGAAATATTAGGCAATTGTTTTTTAAGATCTTGCTTTGAAAATGCAAGTAACTCCTTGCCAGTAACAATAAGATCTCCATCACGAAAAATACCCGCCTCGCGGGCTATTGTCTCAGCTGTCACCTTATGATCGCCAGTAATCATCACGACACGCAATCCACTTTCTTTGGCTGTCTCTATAGACTCTCGGACGCCCTCACGTAACACATCACGCATAGCAAAAAGCCCGACGAAGGTCGCGGCGTGGATCGGCACATTTTCAATTTCTTCTTTATAATTCGGAATTATCGAGAATGCGAGTACACGCAAACCTTCTCTCGACATTCGATGCACCATTGTCTCGATTTCCTCCCTGTACTCCTGAGTCATCTTCCTTGATCTACCAGCGTGCCAATATTGAGTAGAAAGATCGAGTATTGATTCTGGTGAACCGACCACAGAAAGAAATTGTTTTTTCTTTACAGAATGAACCACAGCGTGATATTTGAGTGATGAATCGAATGGCCGATCTATAATTTGCGGCTCTTCTTGCTCGAGCTCGTCCTTGCGAAATCCAATTTTCTCGCCAAATATAAGCAACGCCGCCTCTGTTGGATCACCAGAGACCTTCCACACACCTTCTTTCTCGCGGAACATTACACGGGCACTCGCACAAAAAATCGCAATTTTTCCCGCAAAAATAATTTCTGGGTGGTTGGTAGGATCGATAGCAACACCATTTTCTAAAATATCACCCTTGGGTTCGTATCCCCGACCTGTAACAGTAAAAACCCTACCCCCAATAAAAACCCTTTCAACCATAAGTTCATTTTTGGTTATCGTACCGGTTTTATCCACAGCAATAACACTTGCCTGACCAAGTGCCTCAACCGCCGTAAGATTTTTAACAAGAGCATTTTGTTTAGCCATACGGAAGGCACCAATGGATAAAATAAGGGTGATTACAACAGGCAACCCCTCAGGTACGAGAGAAACGGCAACGGCAACGGCGGTAAAAAACATACTATCTACAGAATTTCCATTTACAATTCCAAGGACAAAGATGCCAACAGAAATCACGAGTACACCGATACCAACATATTTTGAAAGTATCTTTATACTTTTGTGGAGCGGGGTCTCCGTATCAATTGTGATTATTTTTCTCGAAATACCTCCAATAACTGTTTCAAGCCCCGTTGCAACTACAAGTGCCCTTGCTGTACCCGCAACGACAAACGAACCACGGAACACCATATTAGATGTTTCTGATGCATCACCGCTACCCCTTACTGGATTTGTTGTTTTTAAAACCGGAACCGACTCACCACTTAGCGCAGACTCATCAACCCTAAAATTTGTAATTTCAAACAACCTTGCATCTGCAGGAATCTTGTCTCCTTCACGAAGGACAATAACGTCACCCGGAACAACCTCTTTATCAACGACAACATCTTCTACACCCTCGCGTAAAGCAACCGCCTCTGTCTTGGTAAAATTCTCTAAAGCCAGAAGGGTGTTTTGGGCTCTACCTTCTTGAAAAACCCCGATAATGGCATTAAGCAAAAGAACAGTAAAAATAACGATTGTATCCACGATATCCCCAAGAAAAAATACAATTGCGCTCGCAATGCATAATATATAAATAAGTGGGTTTTGAAATTGTCTGATAAAAATTCTTGGTAACGAGGGTGTAAGTGGCTCTGGTAAACTATTTTCACCATACTTTTTAAGCCGACGCACAACCTCAATCAAACTTAGACCTCGCTCTGTTGATTCAAGGGAAGAGAAACACTCGAGGGCTGTCTTGCGACTCCATTGTTCTACGACATTCTTGTTGTTTTCTTTTGCAGGAACGTCACACATAAGAGACATTATTTCAAATATAGAAAAATAAAATTAGACAAAAAACTATTCCGAAGAACTTAATCATATCACACGCGTACATGTGTATTGCAAAATTTACCCTCGAGGAACCTCAGAATTACGTTGATGTTCTGGAGAATTTATGAGGCCACACTGTTTATATTTTTTACCGCTTCCGCATGGACATGGGTCATTTCGACCTATGTCTAGATCTGGATTATTTGATTCACCACCCACATCTCTTACTCGACTAAAACTTACTTGTGGCTGTTCTCTAACTTCCTGAAATTTTCCTGGAGCAGACACGCCGATTTCAGCACCAATGTTTGGTATTAATTTCAAAATTTCAGCATCAATTGTCTGCTCCATCTGTTTAAACAAAATGAGTCCCTCGCGTTTGTATTCAGTAAGTGGATCACGCTGACCGTACGCACGGAGCTGTACACTGCCCCGCAAATAATCCATAGCTTCTAGATGTTCAACCCAATGCATATCTATTGCTTGCAGGATAACCCTCTGAAGAGACTTCGCAAACGGAACATCACCCAAGGTCATCCTTTTTTCTGAAATTGTTTTTTTGAGCTGTTCGTCGGCTGGATCTACGATTAAATCTACATGCTCATATACTGCTTCAAAATCACCGACAAGAATTGATCGGCGACGAGCATACACGGTTTTCCTTTGAAAATTCATAACATCGTCAAATTGAAGAACAAACTTTCTTGAATCAAAGTTATGACCCTCGATTTTTGACTGAGCAGTTTCGAGCGCGCGCGTAATAAAAGAATTTTTGATTGGTTCGTCCTCAGCAAGGCCGATTTTACCCATAAGCTTCTTAATTGCTTCGGGGGCAAAAATTCGCATGAGGGTATCCTCAAGTGAGACAAAAAACTGGGTCTCTCCTGGATCACCCTGACGCCCTGTTCGGCCACGAAGTTGATTGTCGATGCGTCGAGCCTCGTGTCGCTCAGTACCAATAACAAAAAGACCTCCATTTTTTTGGATTTCTGCCTGAATTTCTGAAGTTGAGGGTACACCACCAAGCTTTATGTCGACACCTCGACCGGCCATGTTTGTTGCGACAGTAACAGCGCCCTTGCGACCAGCCTGAGCAACAATTTCTCCTTCCCTTTCATGATTTTTCGCGTTTAGTATTTCATGTGGCACACCTTCATTTTTAAGATACGCAGAAAGCAATTCATTTTTTTCAATTGAAACAGTTCCCACCAACACAGGTTGGCCCTTGCTGTGAATTTCTTTTATTTTCTTGGCAACTGCTTTGAATTTTCCAAATTCTGTTTGGAATATTAGGTCATCGTGATCAACACGAATAGGTGGCTTGTTGGTCGGAATGGGCGCGACCTCAAGACCGTATACTTTAAAAAATTCTTCTTTGGAGGTAAGAGCTGTGCCTGTCATTCCAGAAAGTTTTTCGTACATTCTAAAATAATTCTGAAATGTAATAGATGCAAAGGTTCTCGATTCTTTCTGGATTTTCACGCCTTCCTTTGCTTCAATCGCTTGGTGCAAACCTTCCGACCAACGACGGCCTGGCTGCATGCGGCCCGTAAATTCATCAACAATAACGATGCCTTCGTCACGAACGACGTAATCCCGGTCTAGCGTGTATAGCTCTTTTGCTTTGATTGCAGTTTCAAGATGGTGCACATACTTTATTCCCTTGTCTGTGTAAATATTTTCAATGCCAAGTGCCTTTTCAACGGCGGTAATACCAGCGTCGGTAACACTTACTGCTTTTCTTTTTTCATCAATTGTATAATCACCTTCTCTCTTGAGGGTTTGAACTAATTTTGAAAAAAGCGTATACAAACCTTCTGACTCACCTGAGGGTGCAGAAATAATGAGAGGTGTTCTTGCTTCATCAATTAAAATAGAATCGACTTCGTCGACAATTGCATAGTTGTACCCACGCTGTCGAAGCATGGACTGATCGTATTCAAGATTATCTCGCAAATAATCAAAACCATATTCATTATTTGTTCCGTATGTTATGTCTGCTTCGTATGCTTCACGACGACTTGAACGACGAAGAAATTCGTGGACAACCTTGAATGAACCAAGCTCGTCTCGCTCAGTATCAAGCTCCTTGTGAAGCGGATCGTATACAAAAGATTCTTCATGATTCAAAATACCAACAGAAAGTCCGAGTGAGGAATAAATCTGCCCCATCCACACAGCATCACGCCTAGACAAATAATCATTCACGGTAACAACATGAACTCCCTTACCTGTAAGAGCGTTAAGGTATGCAGGAAGTGTCGCGACAAGAGTTTTACCTTCTCCGGTTCGCATTTCCGCACCCCCGCCACGATGTAGCACTATTCCACCAATCAACTGAACATCAAAATGACGCTGTCCAAGAGTTCGCTTTGCTCCCTCACGGACCAATGCAAAAGCCTCTGGCAGAATGTCATCAAGTGTCTCACCTGCACTCAAGCGCTCTTTAAAAGAAGCTGTTTTTAGCTTTAGTTCAGCATCAGAAAGTGCCGAAAAGGCATCCTCAAGTGCGTTAATTTTGTCCACAATCGGGTACAGTGGCTTAATAAGGCGCCCATTTGAATCTCCGAAGATTTTTTGCAATATGGCCATATATTTAGGAATCAATTGTAGCAGAAAAACAAACGATCCTCCAATAGGAGGATCGTTTGAGATCGAAACAAATTTTTTACTTCTGAACTAACTTTTGTGACTATCGGCGGCCTGACTTCTTTACCTTCTTTGTTTTTCGAACTGTCTTCTTCGCTTTTGTAGATTTTTTAGCTACTTTTCTTTTTTTCATTTTTTTGAAATGCGAGAAACTAAATTATTTATAAATAGATCCGGAGTTCCGACCTATTTCAATTATCAATGATAATCATTTCACATACAATGCAATGTTGTTTGAAAATGTGGACAACTCAAAAAATAAATTTGTAAATTAAATTTAAATTTTATTTACTTCCCACTCAATATTTAAATTTGTTTTATTTTTTACTTCTTCAGAAATTTTTTCAGCAAAGTTTTTTATTTCATGCGATGTTGCTCCACCAAAATTTACAAGTGCGAGAGGTTGGGTTTTATAAAGTCCAACATTACCTACAGTGTATCCATTTAAGTTACAAACTTTATCAAGAATCCATGCAAGCGGAATTTTTTTAAAACCAGGATTTGCTATGTATAACGGTATCCCGGGAAATTTTTTAGAAAGCTCAAGACATGTTTGATCACTAACAGTTGGGTTCTTAAAAAACGAACCCGCTGTGCCAAGTAATTCTGGATCGGGCAATTTTGCTTTACGGATTTGCATTACCGCATCACGAACTTCAGCTATTGTTGATGTTCTGTCACTATTTGCAAAAAACTCAGCAAGATCCTTATATGAAATATTTGGCCTTCCATTCGGTACAAGCCTCATGGCAACACGAGTAATGATATATTTTTTACCTTTGACGCCCTTAAAAAGACTATCTCTGTAACCGAAATCACATTCTTCATTTGTCATCTTTCGAACCAAACTCGTTTCAGTATCAAAAACCTCGACCCACTCAATTGTGTCTGCGATCTCTACCCCATATGCGCCAATGTTTTGTACGGGAGCGGCACCAGTACTCCCCGGTATCAACGAAAGATTTTCAATACCCGACAAATTTTTTAAAACAGTTTCATGAACCACGTCATCCCAATGCTCACCAGCCCCAACGACTATTAAATCCCTGGTTTCAAAATCAATCCCTTTTATCTGTGGTCGTATTACATATCCCTCATACCCTTCATCAGAAACAAGTACATTCGTTCCTTCGCCCAATATCACAAAAGGCAAATTATCCTGTCTGGTGAGGGCCACAGTACGACAAAGCTCCTCCACTGAGGCAACATCTATTAAAAATTTTGCCGGGCCTCCTGTTCGAAAACTTGTGTACTTCGACAGAGGTTCAGAAAGTAATGTTTTCATATTTCTTGTTGCGTGTACTCAAGGCTGCCGGAGGCGAGCTCCAAATAAGTGTCTATTATGAGTGCATACCGGTAGCCTTGAGTATCCGCAACAATTATAGAATTGTAAATAGCACTAATAGCATATGAACATTTGGCATATAAAATAATTTTTAAGTTTAAATAAAAAAACCACTCGCTTGCACGAGGGTTAATTATTCTGAATACAGAGTACTGAAATTTATTTATGGGTTTCTCCCCGCCTGAATTTCTTTAATATAGAAATCTGCATCAGCTTTTGCCTCTGGAAAAAGTTTAGCTGCCTCCCGTAAGGTTTCTATAGATTTTGTTCTTTGTCCAAGTGAAAGATACCCGGCCGCAAGTCTGAAACGAATCTTGGGATCATTTGGTGTGAGCTGCACCTGCTTTTGAATGAGCGCAACACCTTCAGTAAGATTACCGGTTGCTGCAAGTGCGGTAATAATTCTTTCATCAAAAACCTTACCGTCTTTTGTTATTTCTGACACAAGCTCCTTACCAAGAGCGTCTTGGTTATCATGAAGCGCACCAATAGCGTAAAGAATTTTTGCCTCAGAATAACTTGGTTCAAGGTCATAAGCCTTCTTGAACTTCTCAAAAGCTTTTTCAGATTCGCCAACACTCAAGTAACTAAACCCTAATTCAAAAAGTATTGATTGCTTTTTAGGTGAGACTCTTTCGGCTTCCTCAAGATAAGAAATTGCGTTTTTATAATCACCAGTGCGGTTTCTTAGGCTCCCCATAAAAAGAAGTCGACGAGCGTCACCAGGAAATTTTTTAATCTGCTCGTCCATGTTTTTTGTGGCCAACTCGACGAAAGCCTGTCTCGTTTCGACAGTGACACGTGAACCAAAAAACTTTTGTATTTGATTCAACATTTGTTCAGAGGCCTCACTATTTGCAAATGTATTGTACTTAAATACCTTTCTGTAATATTCAAGGCTTTCTTCTGGTGTCCGCGAGACGTTCTGATTCAAAGCATTGATAATATTTTTATTCGCAAGAATCGGTCTAATGTTCAAACCATACAAACAAACAAGAACAACGATCACGACCGATACGGGAATAATTTTTCTGGACAGAAATAAATTCTGAGAAAGACGATTGAGCCAGAGGGGCTCCGTTTTATCCTTAACTCTTTCCGAATGGATGAACGCGAGTATCGAGAAAAAATATATCGAGCTTAACAAATTATCAAAAACAAAGAGGTTTTGGAAAAAATATCCGGCCAATAAACCAACAATAATTGCCTTATCCGTAACTGAGAACGTTTTATTTTTCCACAAAACAAACAACAGTGTGGCAAATATTGCTAAATACCCAGCGAGGCCGACAACGCCACCTGCGACTAGCCAATCAAGGACAATATTGTGAGCATGATCAAACCAAGCTTCTTGGTTGTACATTCTTGGGTCGTAATGCTCATTAAAAACATAGTTAAAATTTTCCTGGCCCCAACCAAGAATCGGTTTTTCCAAAAAGCCTTGGATCGCCATAGGCCACACATATCGACGACCTTGTGTATTGAGCTCCTCAAGGGACAATGAGGAAAACCTGCTTAGTGTGGGACTACTTGTAACAAACGAAGTATTTCGAGCGGCAAAAAAACCTCCGACGAGGAGTAGTAGTGCCGCAAGCGCAGCAATAGATACCCTTCGAAGCTTCGGCCGTTCTCTTTCAAATAAAGCGACAACAACAACAGTGACAAGTAAACCACCAATGAGACCGAGGATTACACCTCGAGTTGCGGTGTAATACATAACGATGCTCTGAAAAACAAGAGCGATCCCATACCCACTCACCGCATACCAGGATAACCTCGACTTGTCTTGGTATGTTCGCGCAAGAAGGAAAAGCGCTATGAAAAAATTAAACAGCATGTACACAGCGAGATACGCTGCATTACCAAACGTACCGTCAAGTCGGACACCTCCTTGGTTTATAGTGATACTGCCCGCGAGCTGGAGAAATGCGTAGACTGACATGATGACACTCGCAAAAACAGAGACATTTAAAAATGTGTACCAGCGGGCTCGTGTGTTCAGAACCGAACCAGCAATAAGAAAATATGCGAGAAGATGCAGGAGTGTGATCAACCCCTCCATGCGTTCAAAATTACTCCAAAAACTTTTATACAGACTAACCCCAAAAATATCTGAAATAGTAATTGTACCGACAAAGATCAAAATTGAGCCCATAATCCAAGAAAACTTCGGTCGCAGGCTCGGGTCCCAAAACATTCCCACCACCCAGATACCAAGAAGCAATTCAATAAGAATTCTAAAAGCAAAACCCTTACCCGTAATAAATGGGAACAGCTGACTCGTTGTGACGACAAAAGGCAGGAAAAGAGTGGTGAGGAGACCGATGATAAGTACGTGGGAAAATAAATTACCGATTTTCATAAAATAAACAGTAGCACATAAAAATTAAAGCCGACAGACATTGAGTAAATTAATCCCTGTGTTATTGTCATCCTAATGGCAATCACCATAATCCAACCCAAAAAAACCTTTAGTTTAAACGATATTAAAGAATTATGGAGGTATCGAGAGTTAATCTATTTTTTCTCGTGGAAGGATATTAAGATTCGATACAAACAAACTCTTATTGGTGGTTTTTGGGCAATTTTTCAGCCCTTCATAACCATGGTGGTGTTTACTATTTTCTTTGGAAAACTCGCCGGGATCCCATCAGACAATGTTCCCTACCCAATCTTTGTATACATCGGGCTTTTGTTCTGGCAATTTTTTTCCTCTGCGCTTTCTGACACATCCAACACCCTCGTCAGCAACCAATCTATTATTACAAAAGTGTATTTTCCTCGACTTATATTGCCGATATCAGCTGTAATCACAAAATTCCTCGACTTCTCTGTTGCCGCCCTCATTCTCGTGGGTATGATGTTTTATTACCAATACACTCCAAGTCTTATTGGAATACTACTTATTCCGATTCTTCTCCTTATTACCTTTTTTGCTTCAACAGGACTTGGATTATTTCTTGCAGCCGTCAACGTAAAATATAGAGATGTCAGGTACGCTCTGCCTTTCTTTATTCAGATTTTACTTTTTGTAACACCTGTAATATACCCAGCAAGCATAGCCGGAAAATATTCGTGGGTTCTGGCGCTTAACCCCATGACTGGTGTGATCCAAGTTGCCCGAGCGGGTCTTTTACACACTGCACCAATCAACTGGCTATTACTCGGACTATCCTTTGTTGCCTGCGTAGTATTAATGATTGGAGGCGTAGCCTATTTCAAAATTATTGAAAGATACTTTGCTGACATTGTATAAAAATATGGAACCAATCATAGAAGTAATAGGGCTAGGCAAAAGATACGACATCCAACATAGACGAGGTGAGTACATTTCACTTAGAGATGTAATTGCAAATATTTTTAAACATCCATTTAATTTTGCAAAAACCAAAGCAAAAAATGTCGCAGGCTTTTCAAAAAAGAGTGACTTCTGGGCAATAAAAAATATCAATTTTACAGTTGAACGTGGCGAAGTGATCGGAATTATAGGTGCAAACGGCGCCGGGAAATCAACTCTCCTAAAAATACTTACAGGAATTACCCCGCCCACTGAAGGCAAAGCAATCCTTCGTGGTCATGTATCCTCACTTTTGGAAGTTGGGACTGGTTTTCATCCAGAGCTCACAGGTCGAGAAAATATTTTTCTTAACGGCGCGATTCTTGGAATGAAGCACTCGGAGATGCAAAAAAAGTTTGACTCTATTGTTGAATTCGCTGGTATCGGAAAATTTCTAGATACACCGGTAAAACGTTACTCAAGCGGTATGTATGTTCGTCTTGCTTTTTCTGTTGCTGCTCACATCGAACCCGACATTCTTCTTGTTGACGAAGTCCTCGCAGTAGGTGATGCGGAATTTCAGAAAAAATGTTTAGGGAAGATGGATGATGTTACAAAAAACCATGGCCGAACAATTCTATTTGTAAGTCACAACATAGCAGCAGTACAAAGCCTTTGCGCTAGAACAATTCTTATCGAGAAAGGGCAGGTTGCAATGGTCGGTGAAACTCGTGATGTTATCGAAAGATACTTATCAAATAATCTGGTCCGAAGTGGGGTTGTGGAATACCCACAAAATCTTGAAAGTGATGCGGTAATTAGAAGGGTTTGCATCTTAAACAAAGATGGCGAGCAGAGATCCGAATTATCAGTAGCTGAACCGTTTAAAATTGCAGTTGATTTTGACTGTAACCAAAAAATCGCAGACGTCGCTGTTTCTTTACTCATTTATTCTCGCGACCAAGATCTCCTTTTATACTCTTCAGATTCTGATTCCACAGAAAAATTTTCAGAATACAGCCCAGGAAGTTACCATGCACTCATAACCCTTCCCGAGTTTTTGTTAAATGTGGGCAAATACTCATTCGAAATACTTTTGCACACACCCAATATTCACCTCTATGCGAATGTTAAAAATTTTGGCTTTGAAATAAAAAACACAGACAATCCCCGATCAATTGTTTTTCAAGGAAATCACCCAGGAAGACTATCTTCGATACTTTCTTACAAAATCGAGACGAATAAAAAATAAATGACCCTCAAGCTTACTCACAGAAATCTAAATGGATACCTAAATGATGTTGCGATTCATGGTTTTTTAAAGGAAAACCTAGGGCTTCTGAGTGGAACAGTCCTAGATATTGGTTCAGGAAAAATGCACTACAGAAAAATAATTCTTTCTGGATCAGGGGTTAAGGAATATGTTGGACTTGATCTTGAACCAGGAAAATTTGGCTACGCGAACAAGGCAGACATGTATTGGGATGGAATACGGATACCAATTCAAGATAATTCGATCGAGAGTGCAATCCTTTTTGAGGTTCTTGAGCACTGTGCAGATCCATTGATTGTAATAAAAGAGGCCTTTCGAATCCTCAAACAAGGGGGTGTGCTTTTAATTTCAACACCATTCTTATATCAACTCCACGGCACACCCTACGACTTTCAGAGATTTACACCTTTTGGGTTAGAAAAACTTTTGTCATCCGCAGGATTTAAAAATATTGGAATTTATCCAAGTGGTTCACTAGACGCTAGTCTTGGACAAATGCTCGGAATTTGGATTACCCACCGATCAATGCCTGTAATTATCCGAAAAATAATTTCTATTATATATGTGCCGATTTTTAAAATTTTACTGTACTTCGATAAAAAAAATATTAGAAAAGTTTTTTCAGAAAATGATATAATGCCGGGCATCCTCGGCGTTGCACATAAAACAACATGAGAAAACATTTTCTTAAATACCTAATTGATCCAGTGACAGGAGAGGATCTCAAACTTGAGTCTACACAGGAAAAGAATGGTCATGTCACAGAAGGCTTTTTGGTTTCAACTAGCAACCGCTATCCAATAGTACGCGGTATACCAAGATTTGCCGGCTTCAAAGACGACAAGAACTATACACATAGTTTTGGGTATCAATGGAATAAGTGGTCAAAAATTCAATTCGATAGTAAAAATATTGGCAAGCCCATGGAAGGTCACACATTAAAAATGTGGGACAGAATTACACACATCACAGCCCCCGATTTACAGCGCAGCGTGATTGTTGATTTTGGTTGTGGCTCCGGACGACTTATCGAAACAATCAGACAAAAAAATGGCATTGCAATTGGGTTTGATTTAAGCGACGCAGTAGAAGCTGCGGGAGAAATATTTTCTCAGGATGAGAATGCATTAATATGCCAAGCGGATATACTGCATTCCCCAATACGCCCGAGCTCAGTTGACGGAGTATTTTCTATTGGTGTACTTCACCACACCAAGGACGCAAAAATTGGATTTGATGAAATGGTTAAATGCCTCAAGTCTGGAGGATGGATTGCAGTTTCACTGTACAGCCCAGGGGGTTATTACGATAGTTTTTTTGTAAATATTTACCGAAAAATTTTTAAAACACTTTGGCCTATTTTTGGACACTACCCTCCACTTATATACTCATATACAACAATTTACCTTTTACGCCCCATTCTTAGAATCCCAATTTTAAGAACACTCGTTAGACCCTTCTTTTCTTTCTTCCCATTTATAGACATTCCGGATACACAGTGGTCGGTACTTAACACATTCGACAGCGTGACTCCATCAAACCAATACGCGTTTAGCACGTATCAAGTGTTTCAGTGGTTTAAATCCGCAGGATTAAGAGAAATTGAGCCTAGCAATTGGGCTGGGGCAAGTATAAACGCAAAAAAATAAATGTGTGGAATTATTGGGATTGTTGCAAAAAATGCAAAAGTATACGACGGTCGAGCTCGAGACATGATGACACGCTTGTCACATCGAGGACCAGACGGAAGTGGACTCAAAATTTTTGATGATTGTATCCTTGGGCATCAGCGACTTTCCATAATTGATATTGCTGGAGGTATTCAGCCCATGTTTAATACCAAAGAAAGTACTGCTGTTGTTTTTAATGGTGAAATATATGGTTTTAAGGATATAAAAAAGACCCTCAAAAAATATCCATTTAAAACTGATTCTGATACAGAAGTTATCCTTGCTCTTTACGAGGACAAGGGTGAATCTTTTGTAAAAAATCTTGACGGTATGTTTGCATTTGGTTTATGGGATGACACAAAAAAAACTTTGATTGCGGCTCGAGATCGTTTTGGAGAAAAACCTTTTTACTATGCTTTCGGGCCGCTTGGAGAATTTATATTTGCCTCCGAAATCAAAGCCATCCTTGCTTCAGGTTTAGTTGTGCCGATTCTAGACAAAAGCAGTCTCGCCCACTATCTAAACAAGCTCTGTGTTCACCCCACCAAAACAATTTATGAGAATATTCATGTGTTACCACCGGCACACATGTTGGTGTTGGAGAACGGCAAAGTAAATGTTTCTCGATACTGGGAACAGCCAAAAACAAACGACTCGATCACAATTGAAGATGCAGTACCAGAATTTGAGCGCCTTCTAAACAAAGCTGTTCAAAAACAACTTGTTGCTGATGTTCCAGTAGGCGCTTTTTTGAGTGGGGGTATTGATTCAACAACAATTGTTTCAATTGCGAGCAAATTTAATCCTCACATTAAGACGTTTTCTTTTGGCTACGAAGGAACCAAGAACGAATTATATTTTGCGAGATTAGCAGCAGAAAAGTATCACACAAACCATCACGAACTTCACGACACAGATTTCAAAATCGCTGAACTCCTTTTGGCCATGGGAGACATTTATGACGAACCATTTGCTGATTCTTCAAACATCTCAACATACCTCATTTCCAAACTTACAAAAAAGCACGCATCTGTTGTACTTTCTGGTGATGGCGCAGACGAGCTTCTTGGTGGCTATCAAGGCTGGAATAGACCAATCATGGCGATGACTGACCCGCATGTTAAGAACTTTCCCGGCAAAGCAGTTATTTTGCGGCTCGTTGCACAAGCAGCAATCCGCAGGAACTGGCAAAACAAAGTTGCGGTAATAAATAAAGCTCGAGGTTTGCACTATCGAAACAATTTTGCACAAGCAATTGATGCGCACCGAACCAGTAATGTGTTTTTTAAACCGGATGAAATTAAGGACCTTGGCATTGAACAAGACCTCTTTTCTACTCCCCCGTCCTGGAAAACCACGAACACTGTAGATGATGCTCTCAGGGACGACGTTGAGAACTATATGCCGGGTGATATTTTAGTAAAAACAGACAGGGCTAGCATGGCGAACTCACTCGAACTTCGTGCACCCTTTCTTGACGTTCCATTTGCAGAATTTGCAATTTCCCTCCCCACAAGGCTTAAAATGACTGACACGGAGGATAAAATGATTTTACGACGAGCTTACGAAAATAACTGGCCTAAATTGATTCGAACAAGGAATAAACAAGGATTCGGTGCCCCTATTGAAATTTGGCTAAACAAACCAGAGGTCGGTGAATTAATCCAAGAATATCTTAGAAATCCAAAAAGAAAAATTTTCCAGTATATTTCATTTCGTAACACTCAAAAGTATGTATCAGAAAAAAAAGACAAGCTTTGGATTCTTTTAAATTTGTCGATCTGGATGGAAAAAAACTATTTTCAAACCACACCATAACAATGAAAAACCAGGTTCAAAAAAAATCTTTGGTTACAGTCCTTATGTCTGTTTATAATGGACAAAAATACTTAAGGGAAGCTGTCGACAGTATTTTAAATCAAACCCACAGAAACATTGAATTTATTATTATAAATGATGCATCGACAGACAACACTAGAATAATTTTGGAATCATACAATGACCCAAGAATAATTTTACTTCACAATAAACTTAATCTTGGACTCACCAAATCACTCAATCTTGGACTAGATATTGCAAAAGGAGAATATGTGGCAAGAATGGACGCTGATGACATTTCCCTCCCAGAACGAATTAGGACCCAAAGGGGCTACCTCGACTCACACCCAAATATTATATTAGCTAGCAGCAGAACTATAGTTATAGACAGGGACGGGGTTAAGATCGGTAGAAAAAACCCACCCTCGAATCCTGAATTTTTGAAATTTCTTATGATGACGAAAAACCAGATGACCCACTCATCAGTCATGTTTAGAAAATCAATTATTTTGGAACACGGTGGATATAATGAAAAAATTAAATATACTCAGGATTACGAATTGTAGTCACGGCTCCTTAGCCGGGGTTTCAATTTTTCTAACATTGAAATTCCACTTGTAAAGTACAGATTTCTAGAATCCTCGATCACTCAGGGCGCATCCAAAAGCGAAGCATACGTGTCTGCACAAACCACGGTATACGAAAACATCACTGGGTATTTATCTTGTAGCAAAAAAGATTCCACAATTCTTGTTGAATCCTTACATATGCATCGGGTTAGCTCCCTACGAGAAGTATTAACTACAAGAGGGTTATTGTTAAATTTTAAAAAGGCATATATAAAAAAGGAGAAGCCAAGTACTGAAAACATAATAGCCATAAACATTCATACTAAAAAAGAAATGTCTAATGTATTTTGGTGGTATGCTATGAAACACCTTGATATTCTATTTAGAGTAAAAACACAAATCAAGAAAATCATCAACCTAAATAAACAATGAAAACCCCAGTCGCTCTGATAATTTTTAATAGACCCAAACAAACCAGGCAGGTTTTTGAAGCGCTTAGGCAGATTAAACCCGATAGACTATATGTTATTGCTGATGGACCCAGAAATAAGGATGAGCAAGTACTTTGCAATGAAGCCAGAACGATTATTGACACAATTGATTGGAAATGTGTACTCAAAAAAAGTACTCTGAAAAAAACCTTGGTTGCGGCGTAAATGAATCAGAGGGCCTTGATTGGGTTTTTGAGCAGGAGGATCAGGCGATTATTCTAGAAGACGATTGTTTACCGCACCCATCTTTTTTCCCGTTTTGCACAGAATTACTCGAACGGTACAAAAATGATGAAAAAATTATGCATATTAGTGGAAACTTTTTCCAACAGAAAAATCAAAAATTTAAAGAAAAAAATAGCTATTACGGATCAATTCTTCCTCACGTCTGGGGGTGGGCGACGTGGAGAAGGGCTTGGAAAAAATATGACTATGGTTTGGTCAACTGGCCAGAAGTAAAGCAAAATCAAACGCTAGCCCCATGGTTTAAAAATCCTGCGGCATATGAATATTGGGCAAGTGTTTGGGACCAATACTACAAAGAAAAGGTAAACAATTATGACGCTCGATGGGTTTTTGCATGCATGATTAATAAGGGTATATGTATAAATCCTACAGTTAACCTCATTACAAATATCGGGTTCGACGAGTCAGCAACACACACAAAGGTACCAGATGAAAGTGCAAATATTCCTACTGAAGAAATAATTTTTCCCATCATTCATCCCGCAAAAATTACAATTAATTTTCAGGCGGATGCGTTTACATTTAGAAAAAATTTTGGTATTGATGAAAAAATCCACCATCAAATCCTTCGGCCAATTAAAAATATGTTTCCGAAATCCTACTGGAAACTACGCAACATCTCTAGACTGAAATAGCTCAAGGTAGGCTTCTGCCATTTTTTTCATTGAAAATTCTTTCGTAACAAGCTGTTTTCCATTTTCACCAAATTTTTTAGCTTTTTCCTTTTCAACCAATAAACTAGATATCAAGGAAGCCAATCTCTTCACGTCAAAGGGGTTAACAATAAAACCATTTTCTCCATCTTTCACGATCTCCCTTGACCCACCGAAGCAAGTTGCCACAACGGGCTTGCTCGCAGCAAAGGCTTCTAAATTACTATTTGGGAAAGAGTCGAAGCATACCGATGGCACAACAACAACGGATGCCGCAGTATAGGCGCTTTTCATTTCACTTTCCACTAACCACCCAACAAAAATAATACTCTTACTGATACCAAGTTTTTGGGCTTGAGCCATCATTCTTTTTGCATATTCATCAATGCGTCCGACTACGACAAGTTTAGAATTAGGATTAACATGAACTACATCCCTCATTGCTTGGAGAATAAGGTTTCCCCCTTTCGCTCCCGAAAGCCGACCTCCAAAAAGTACAACCTCACTTCCCTGAAATTTATATTTATTTTTAAACTCAGAAACATAACCATCAGAAACCAACCAATTTTCGCCCTCAATTCCATTATGGATGGTTTTTTTTAACCACAACTCCATTCTGAGACAAGGCATCTCTTAATGCGTCACTCACAGTAATCACCCCATCAATGGCAGATAGCCGCCTACGAATAAACATGTTCCTAAATGGATTAAAACGAAAACGAAATCTTGTAAACGCCTTAAGGGGCGAGACAAGGTAATCAAACGTGGTTGGGCACAAAGGTTTTGATGGATCAATAAAATCAGTAAAAGTACCTTGATACACAGGCATAATATCGTGTGCGGTCAAAAAAACCTTTTTTGCAAAATATTTCGCAACCACCAGGGATTGGTACGAAAGGTACAAGTGAATTGTGTGAGCGTGGACAATATCAGGCTTCACTTGATATAAAATCTTTTTTAACTCCGGAATCACACCTGGATTATAAACTGACCGAAATGCTCGCCAACGATCACTGTAATATTTTGTATGCAGTCTATAAACATTAATTCCTTCTATTAAAAAAATACCTGATTTGGCCTTATCTTTTGTTGCCGTCACCGCAAAAACATCATGTCCTAGTGATTTAAATTTTTGGGCCAACCGAAAAGTTACAATACCTGCCCCGCCAACAATGTCAGAATCTGGCAAAAAATCGTCTGATAGGAAAAGAATACGCATTAGACAATTGTGCTACGCTTATTGAGCCATAACCAAAAATACATCTCATGTTCTCCCTCATTTTTAACAATATCTAGTGGTAAATCAGCAATCATTTTTTTAACTTGGTTCAAAGTAAAAGATGGGCCATAAAACCATTCTTTCTTATTACTTGGTACACCACGAAGTTGAACCTTCATTATCCCCCCGTCCTTCAGTACTCGAGAGGCCTCAACAAAATTCTTTTTGACTGTTTCTCTGTCCGGCATGTGCTGAAACACGATAAATGAAAAAAGAAAATCAATACTCTTGTCTGGCGCTGGGTACGTAAGTCCATTAGTCGCAACACACTGGATATTCTTTACTGCGCTAAGTCTGCTCTTGGCAGTAAAAATCATTTTTTCTGATATATCAACAGCAATAACATCCCTAAAAGATTTTCCGAGGAACATAGTAAGTCTACCTATGCCGCAACCGACTTCGAGAATTGTTTTTTCACCGAACGGAATAAGTCTCTGTTGTAAAATAGGGTCACGCTCAATTAATCTTTCGTAATCACTCTTCCCGGTTTCTTCAAATTTTACTTCATCGATTTTTTCTCCAAAATCAGACATTATGTAGTATTTATCATTATCCTCGGACAATCTGTTCCACTTATCCTTACTTTCTTGGATTGTCTCAGAAGGAGTAAAGGTATTTATACTTTCACGAACATAACTTCTTATTTTTTGAATTATTTTCTTCATAAGAATACAAACAGACATTCTCAACAAAAGCATCATAACACGAGGCCAACATAAAGACTCCGTACTTGTCGAACCTTTTCAATGTTTTGATTTTTTAAAGCCCAAGATATACAGTCCCGAGACTTGATTGTCTTATTTTTAAAAAAAAGGTCTATTATTTTTGCTACCCCCCGTGGGTCATGCTGATCAACCAAATAACCCGTTTTACCATCAACTATCGCATCCGCTACTCCGCTGTCCTTCGGACCAATACAAGGCACCCCACGTGCATTAGCCTCAATATAAACCAAACCAAACCCCTCAAAATCAGCACCGTTGTTGATTGAAAGCATTAGAAAGAGATCAGCATTTTTATATAAAGAATCAAGCCTTTCATCACTAACCTGGCCTTCGAACACAACCTTGTCCCCCAAACCAAACTGAACAATTTTTTGTTTAACTAATTTAACATATGAATCATTTTCATTATAAGAACCAACAATTCTATATACAAAATCAGTTTCGACAAAAGATAGCGCATGGATTGCCTCAATAAGACCCTTTCTCGGTTTTAATGCACCCACGAAAAGAATTTCTTTTGTTTTATTTTTCCTATCAATAAAAGCATTTTCATTTGCCACCGAAACATTCACTCCGCCAGCCAAGACAAAAGTTTTTTCTGTGGCAAACCTAGGCATATATTTTAATAGATGCTGCTTTGTATATTCACTCACACAAATCACAAGATTTATTTTTGTATACATCCATTTTGTAAGATACTTGGATATACTTCGCCGAAAGCCGCTGACTAAAATAGGCATAAACGCATAGGTACTATGAACAGTGATTACAATTTTCTCGCTCCCCATACTCAAAAAAGGTAAGATCGTTCCGTACGGCTCCACAATTACGTGCACTATATCTGGTTTAAAATTATTTAAAACTTTTTGGACCTTTATAGCAGCAACAAATGACCGAACAGGATTAGCAATGTAAGCAAGGGGCCCATCCAAAAGCGCGACTTGTCTAAGTGAGGAGTCATTAGAAATTTCATTTACGATACATAACACCTCGCAACCTTCCTTTTCAATACCCACCGCGAGATCTTTCGCGTAACGACTCCAGCCGTCGTTCCCCCTTAAGTGATGAGTAAGAAAAAGAACTTTCATAAAAATTTATACTGTACCCTAGGACTGTACTTTCCTACACACAATATAATACCCTGTCGGCATTAACCCGCGCTCCGAAACACTTTTTTTAATATCTCCGTACTCTTTTTTAGTAAGCCAGTCTAGGTGAGAAAAAAACCATGCCGCAACAAAAATAATTAATTTGACCACCTTACCACCCCTAAGATTTGACTGAAAACAAATCCGCTGAAGAAGAGCACCTATTGTCGAAAAATTATGTGTCTCCCCCATTAACTCAAGCACCTCCCAGCCACGAAATAGTTCATGCAAACCATACTTAGTAAAACGCCAATAATCGTGTGGAATGTCATGAAGTGGATACACAAACCGCGTGGTCAAAATTACCTTCCCTCCAGGTTTAAGCACCCTCCACATTTCACTAATTACTTTTTTCGGATCCATAACATGCTCTAAAACCTCAGTACAAAGGATTAGTTCAAATTCTTCATCCTTCAGTGGTAAATCATGAGCGTCCGCAACGATATCAGGTGCGCGTGCAGGATCAATATCGATTGAAAACCTGTTGGGAAAAAATCGGTGGTACGAGGAACCACCGGACCCAATATCAAGAATTCTAAGTTCAGACTTGTGTCGTTCTAGAAATTTTTCGAGATGACCACGAGTAATTTTTTTAAACATGTTTATTCATAAAATCGATTATATTCTTTCCTCTATTATCCCACGAGTACAAGGAAGCCTTACCTTTTGCATGCATTGCCCTTTCAGTTGCTTTAGAATCCGAAAGTGTGAGTGTGATCTTCTTAGCCAAGTCAACTGGATCATCTGGTGCAAAAAACACAACATCACTTTCATCAACAATTTCTCGAATCGAAGGCAGATCAGCAGCTACAATTGGTACACCGCTCGCCATGTGAGCAAAAAGTTTAAGGGGGGACGTAAAATATTTTGAGATTGGATATTTTGCAGAATTTGGGATAACAAGAACATCAGCAGATTTTTGATTTACTGGCAATGCTGAATATTCTTGATATCCAAGAAACCTTACTTGCGAATATTCTTTCCTTAATTCAGAAACCTGTGTATCGGTTCCTCCAATTATAACTATCAAAATAGTATTATCCTGAATTAATTTTGAAGCCTCGAGGAGTGTTCTATACCCCTTCCATGCATCCAAAAGCCCAATATAGATTGCAATCTTTTTATCGGATGGAAGAGAAAGTTTTTCTCTTGATTCCGCCCTGGAAACTGAAACGTTAAAATCATTCAAATCAACGGCATCTGGCGCCACAAAGATTCTGCCCGCAGCTATTCCAAGGTGTTCATACAAATTCTTCAGGCCATTAGTTATGGTAATCAAGCCCGTTAATCTTTTTAAAAGTTTTCGGGTCAAAAAACTACGTGAACCCATATGCGCTTCCCAAAACAACTTCCAGCCAAGAAAGGAAGTATTTATAAGCGGCCAAACATCACGTGAATAAATAATCTTTTCCTTCTGTCTTTGTAGACGAATATACCAAACTACACATTCTGAAAAAAAAATGGTTCCAATAAAAAATCCAATTTTTCCAAATCGGACAAGATCGATAGTTGGTACGCGTACTATGGAAAATTGAGGCTTGACACCATAGTAGACAAAAGGATCTGCCTTAATTTTATTAAACCTATGTGGCACAATTAGAGTAACATCTGACCCGTTCTTCACAAAAGCCTCGCAGGTTTTCATGATCTGAATCCCGTGTGCCCTTTCAGTCGGTAACCGAATATTAGCAATATAAAAAATCTTTTTCATTGAAGTCTCTGACCAGTGATTACAAGTAATTCTTTGTAGTGGTCATCAGCAACCCACTCTTTAAGTTTTTTAGCCGGGTACACAAATGACGGATCATTAATAGCAACTACATATTGATGCGGCGCAAAAAGCGACGGCCATTTTCTTTTTAGAAACGTGGTCACCACACAAACAATCGGTACATCTTCCCAAAATGTATTTGGTTGGGTTTCAACAACTTTAAATCCAGTTTCCGTAAGTAAATCGAGTATCACCCTCCACGTCATCCAGTACACATGGCCGTCGCGCGCAGTGTTATTCTCTGGCACTCGACCTAAAAAGACCTGAAACCGAGCTGGTAAAGAAACAAAATTGGGCACACTTATGAAAACAAATTTCCGACTAACCCTATATGCCTCCTTCAAAACTTCACCGGGCTGAAAAATATGTTCGAGGACATCGATCAGCAACACGTTATCAAACGAGCTGTTATTGAATGGTAACCTTTCGGTAATATCCGCCTGTCGACAATCAAGTCCCCGCCCAGCACAAATACTGATAGCTTGCGAAGAAATATCGACTCCAGCGCACTCTAGTCCTCGCTTTTTAAGATACTCCATAAGCAAACCGTCGCCACACCCAATATCAAGGACACTGCCGTCATGTAAAATATCCAGGATGGCATTCTTTGAGAAATTTAGCTTCTCTAGCTTTTTCCATTGACTGTTCTGAAATTTTTCAACCGATTGACTCATATATACTAATTAATCTTTTTGCAGATTCAGACCAACTATCGGCCCTAGTACTCTGAATAATATCATGAGGGGTAAATCCCCCATGTCCTGGCAAGGACCTTAGGGTATTTACCAAAGCCTGCATGTCGTCAAAAACAATTCCATTCTGGTCTGTTATCACCTCTGCCGCCGGAATATTTCTTATAATAACCGGAACACCATATGAAAGTGACAAAACCATACCGCCAGAGGTCATTTCAGATTTATCGTAATAGAAAATGGAGTAGTCAGCAACCGATAAAAACTTTGGAATCTCCTTATCCAAAACAAACTGATTTATAATAACTACCTCCGGTCTGCCAGAAACAAGACTGACAAGTGTATTAACGTACCCTGGATTACCTTTTCCAACAATAAGTAACTTAATCTCTGGTCTATCAGGTACAATCTGGAAAATTGCATCTATTATTTTTTCGTTCATTTTGTAGGGCGCAATTGCACCTAAAGAAATTAAGAGTACGTCGGCCTCGGTAAAACCTAACGATTTTTTTAAATTAATGTCACGCTCTTGTCGTGCACCATACGCATCAACATAATTTCCGTGCGGCACATGCTGAATATTTTTTCTCGGGTACTTCTGCAGGAATTCGTCACGGGTTTTTTCTTCATGGACAATAATACAGTGGGACAAGCTTCTAACAACAAAACGTCCGAGTTGATCTATCCGTGGATGTGGATAATCATGTGCAAAACAATTATGTACAGTCCAAATGATTTTAAATCCGTAGGCATATCTAAGAATAAGGAGGAGGGTTGTGTTTATGGATAGCAAAAAAAATGACCTTAAGACAAAGCGACTTCCGTACAAAACGGTAGACCAATTAAGATGAATAATATTTAGGCTGTCCTTTGATTTATTAAAAACCGCATGTCTAAGAACCTCAAAAAGAGAATCCCTTAAAAAAGAAAAAATCACCACATTTTCACGAGCGCCTCTCAAAGAAGAAACAAGCAGTTCTATATATTTGTTATTTTTGTTCTTACTGGGTAAACAAATAAATGAATTGGTCTTTTATTCATTACTTTTTAAGTTCTCCGCCAATCTGGGTATTAAACCCGAAAGACCATGGAAGGCAACGACATACTGGCGAAGATCTGAATCAACTGGCGCTGTTGAAAGCTTTATAACTTTTGAACATATCTCAGCAGTCGAATTCTCTGTTAAATACCTTCCGGCCAAAATCTTCTTATATGCCTCATTTGAGGTTAGAACCTGCAAACCACAAGCCATTGCTTCAAGCATTGCCTTGTCGAGACTTCCAGTCGAGCTCAAATTTATAAACAAGTCAGAAGAGTGGTACCAATCAATAACCATGCTTGGGGGTATACTCCCAACAAAATCAACAATGCTGTCGAGGTCAAACTTGGCGACGTCATTTTTGAGCTCAATCTCATATTTTTTGTCCTCAGGTGTAACTGCGGGACCCACAATAATAAATCTTGCTGAGAAATTGGTCTCTTTAAGTTTTTTAATTACCTCAATCATCAAATGAATATTTTTTGTTCTAGAAACCCTTCCAACCGTCACAATCGTATATGGCTCCTTTTTAAATCGATTGGCTGGAATAAAATATGTAGTGTTAATACCATGCCCCATGACACGAACCTTTTTGTTGTGTAAGCGAAAGCTCTCTTTTGATGCCGTAAAAATCACATCGACAAATAAAGTAGCCAGCCGTAATTTTAAATCAACATTTTTATGCGTGTACCACATCCCAATCCTTTTCCCCATAATTCGCCAGAGTAGCCCTCCGAGAATTACATATATAGGATTCATGTGAACAAAAACGGAATCATACCCCCGGCGTTCATGCCACACGTGCCTATAAAAATTTTTAAGGTATTTAAGTCGAGAAAACCCGTCTTCCTTTCCAAGCGACAGTACCTTTACATTGCTTGGAAAAGTAAAACTACCCTTCTCCAGGCAAACAACAGTTACTAAATCAAATTGCTTTGAAAAACGATCAACCCACTCATGAAAAAAACCGAGGATTGCATCATCCCGATCAATTTTCTGGGTTATGATTAAAATATTCTTAATATCTTTCTTATTCATTCTGAAAATTAATACGAAGCAGCATCAATACTCTTCTTGTAAGCATCCAAATAATCTTTTTTGAGAGAAAAGGTAACCTCCCCCAACCTCCCCCTTGCCTCAAATCCAAACCTTTCACGAAGAGCGTTATCTGCAATTAGTTTTAGAGTAAGATCTACAAAACAATTCTCATCCCCAACAGGACACACAAAGGAAATTCCGTCTTGCAAAATTTCCTTGGCAATACCCACATCAGTCGAAACAACAGGGCAGTGCGAAGCAATCGCCTCAACGATAGTCATACCATACCCTTCATAATTTGAAGTAACGAGGAACAAATTTGCAGTTTTATAATACGAAATAAGATCATTTTGCCATGGTTCAAAAACAACACTTTTATCAATTTTTAATTTTTTCACCAAACTCTTCAATTTTCTTTCCTCCGGACCTGAGCCGACAACAACGAGTCCGGTTCGTGTATTTAAACCAAGAAGCTTCGAGAAAGCCATTATTCCTAGAGAAATATTTTTTTCTCGGGTCAAGCGCGACGCAATAAGAACAATAAAATTAAACTGCGGGTATTTCTTTTTCAAATCCACAGTAACAGGCGCGGATTCAAATTTTTCAATATCAACATAGATTGGTAAGACAACAGGAACTACACCGGTCTTTAATGCGACCCGAGAAAGACTCGATGCGATTCTTTTACTCACAACACGCACAGCGTCTGCGTGACGCAAAACTCGAGACGCAAACATAGCCCTTCCGCGATTGATTAATGATTCACCGATAAAGTAAGGACTGAGAAAATCTGTGTGGATTTGAACATGAAGAGAAATTTTAAATTTTTTCTTCAATGACAAACCAACGAGACCTGTTTCAAATGGATCCTGCGTAGATACAACAACATCTTTAGATAAAAGTGCGCGAGAAGTAATAATTTTGTGCGCGAGACGCTTAGCGTCGGACATATAAAAGAGCTTCGAGATCGAGGATGTTCCATAAGCCCATACATTAGGAGCAAGTTCAATCTTCCTTGGCAAACCCATAAACCCTTTAGAAAAAACGACTACGTGCAACTCATCAAAAAGTTGACCATACTCTGTCTGTCTTTTCTGAACAGTACTACCAGTAACAAAAATATTCCTATCAGTACTAATGCTAATTACTTTTGTCATTTTATTTTTTTAGACACCTCAAGGATTTCATTACAAATCTCCTTCCAACCATAGGTAAAACCAAATGCTTCCACCTTGGCTTTCGCTAATTTATAGTTATTCTCATTAGCAAGATACAAAATTTTTTCTTTAATGTCACCAACGTTCTCTGGGTCAACAAACAGCCCAACGTCTTTAAGTTTCTCATACAAACCAGTTTCTTTAGTCAAAATGAAAGGTGTGTTCGACCGAAGTGCATCGAGGACCATGTTGGGACTGATGTCGCCAAGGGATACCAAAACAACACAGTAGCAAGTACGAATTTTTTCCAAAAAAATTTCATACTGTGCACCAACCAAGTCAAGATCAATTGTTGGTTCGATTTCACGAGCTAGCGAAAAAGATTCCTGTAGGCGGCGGATATTTTTCCATTTAAGAGGACGTGTGCCTGCGACAAACACCTTGTTCTTTTTTTCCACACTCACCAATTTCTCGCCATAAAAATTCTCGACAATATAATTCTTTTGGGGATCAAGATCATATGCTTCCTCGAAAATTTTCTTTTGCCATTCTGTACTAAAAATCACAGCGTTCACATTTTTAAGGGTCCATCTTGTAATCACAAAAATCATTCTCTCCTTAAAATTAAATTTCTGACGACGGGTATTATAAAAATCTCTAAAAAGAACCAGATCTCCAGTTCTTTCAACATAAGACTCCCACAAAAAGTCCCCGCCTGTGCGAACAATTATCTTCTTTCTCAAAATTTTTGCAGCTGCAACGGCGGGCCACCCAACACTGAATGTATCCAGAGCTAGTATGAAATCGACTCCCCGCAAGCAGAAAAAAACTCGCTCAAAGAACAAGCCATGTCGAATCAAGCTTGGCAGGCTTCGCTCAAGGCCATAGGTACGCACCAGAACGTTATTTCCACCCCTTTTGAACTCTTTTTCGACCTCCAGGGCGTATTGAGCCGGCCCGCCTACTAAAGGAGGGTAAATGCCCGTACAGATGAGGATTTTAGCCATAACTACAGTATACAGAACTATTTAAAATAACTCCCCTGGGGAGCCTGTTCCGGGCAAAATTACTTTGTGGCACCAAAATCAAACACTTCCTCTTTCATCCTATGAGCTACCAAATTCCAATTATAACTTTTTACAACAAGGTCGTATGCATTTTTAACAACAGTAGCCTGTAGTTCTGTATTGACTAAAATTTCTTTGACCTTTTCGGTAATGTCTTGTGGATTTTTTACTTCACAAAATAAACCTGTTTTGTGATCCTCAAGAAAGTCTGGAATACCACCAACCCGGGTAGCAATGACTGGAACGCCCATAGCCATTGCTTCAATAAATGAATTTCCCATACCTTCTGAAATCGAGGGACGAATAAAAATATCTGAAACTGCAAGAAACTTTGGAATTTCCTTGTAAGAAACTGAACCCAGAAATTTTACTCGTTTCTCAAGACCAAAACTCCTTGCCAAATTTCGAAGCTTCGCATCAAGCTCTCCAATACCCAAAACCAGAAAAGAAATATTTTCTGGCAAATATTGAAGAGATAAAATAACATCTTCAATTGCATTTTTGGTCACGAGGCGCGAAGTCGTAATGAGAAAAATGTCTCCCGGCTTTTTTCCTACCTTACTTTTTAAGTCTTCGAGTCCAACCTCAGAATACTCCCGTGAAAAGAGTGAAACATCGACGCCGTTCGGAATAACAAAAATTGGTACACGAGCCTTCATGCTTTCTGCAAAATCTGCTAAATAATTTGAAATAGCCTGAATACGATCAGCCTTCCGAAAAATTTGTACGAACAGCGGATACAAGAACCAGACTTGTCTTTTAATATATTTAATCGGATCACCTTCCTGCAATGTCAAAATAAAAGGAATTTTTGGTTTTATATACTTGAAAAAGAGAGCGGAAAATCCTGCGTAGTTTGCCATGATTGCCCACGTTGCATCGAACTCATGTTTTTTCTGAAGCGACAATGCCCTACTCAAACCCCAAAAAGGAAACAGCAGCTTGCCTAGCATTCCAGATGGGCCGGTTCTATACACATGCACGTTACCGATTTTTTCTTCTTTTTTTTGTTGACCGTCCAGATTAACAGTCACGAGGTGAAATTCTGTATCCGTAATTCGATCAGTGATTTCCTTAACAGCAATTTCTGCACCACCGACAAAGGGGCTATAGGCCACAGAGAATACTAAAATTTTCATGATGGTCGGGCAAAATTACCTCCTCTTTTTAATATCCAAGACTCTGCGTAAAACCTCTTCAGAAATTTCTACCGGTTTGCTTTGTTCTTTCGCAACGGGCCTTGTGTACGTATCACCCGCTACCGCTGAGGCAGAATTTTCTACCTTTATGGGTTCAGCTTTCTTTGGTTCAAGAATTTTAGCAGAAGGAGGCACTGTGTTTGTAGGTTCAGGTTTTTGTTTCTCTTCTTTTTTTGCTTTTTCAACAATGTCTTTGAGTGCGTCTTTGAGCTGGGAAAGATTCTGCGCGGAAGGACCTTTATTCCCCGGTTTCTTTAGAGAATCAAGAGACAGTGGTTGAAATGTCGGCTGGAAATGTTGTTGAAAATGGAGTGGTTTTGGTTGAGAAGGTTCTGGTACAGTCGATGTGGGTACAACAACAGCAGCCTTTGGTTGTGCTGGTGTGACGCGGGGGGTAGCTAGATTTGTTTGCTGGCCTTGCACACGAGGTACAACAAAAGGTGGGCGCGATGAAAATGAAGGTGCAACGGGCTTTGGTGGTGACTGCTGTACAGAAGTCGATATTTGCGGCTGTACTGGCGACGAGGCTTGCACTGGCACTTGTGGTAAAATTTTTTGTTCTTTTACTGGTTGATGCACGGCTTCTGGTGGACGCGATAGCTTTGGAGCCTCGGGCTTCGGCGGGGGCGCTGGAGGTGGCTGAAAAACAGTTTGCGGCTTTTTTACATCCATTTTCTGATCCTTCCTTTCCATGGTGACGGGTTCATGCCATTTTCGTATTGCCTCTTCAACCTCTACTCGCGGTCGAGCAAAAGCCTTACGTGAATGTTCGATAATATCGTCACGGAAAGAAATATCCGGCTTTTTTATTGGAGGAAGAGACGTTGCGGAAAAGGGTTGGGAGGAAACGCCGTCGATCATAAGTTTCAAGTAAATCTGAGTAAAACCAAGGTTCACAACATCCTCAGCGATAAACACTGGCGCAAATTCTTTCTCAAGGATCTCGGCGTCAAAGGCGCCAACACGAAATGAGATCATTGTTCCGACGTTTCCAAACACTGCGGCCTTAACTTCTTCGGACATTTGCTCGATATATTGATGTGCAATAGTAAGACTTAGTTTGTACTTTCTTGCCTCTGAAAGGATATCTGCAAATGATTCGTTTGCAAAAGACTGAAATTCATCAACGTACAGATAAAAAGACGGCAGAGATTTTAGTTTGGTTTCAGACGCATCAGCACGAGAAAGGGCGCCGAGATAAATTTTTGTAATAATCATACTCCCCAAAAGGTTGGCGTTCGCCTCACCCACCCTACCCTTTGAAAGGTTAATAATTAAAATCTTACTTTCGTCCATCACCTTTCGCACATCAAAACTAGACTTTGGCTGACCGATAATATTTCGAACTAAAGGATTAGAGATGAACTGACCAATCTTGTTTTGAATTGCGGCGCCAGCTTCCTGCATATATCGATCGCCGTATTTAGCAAATTCATCAACCCAAAAAGACTTTACGGATGGGTCTTTGATATTATCGACAACCTTTTTTCGATAATCTTTGTCCGCAAGCATTCTGTTAACACCAACAAGTGTTGAATCTGGATACTCAAGAAGGGCGAGCAGAATATTATTCAAAATATATTCCATTCGGGCTGACCACGCATCAACCCAGATTTTTTTAAATGCACTCATGAGACCGTTTGCGACCAAGTGTCGCTTGTCGGCGCCAACATCCTCCATGACGTTAAAGGAAATCGGGTTGTCGGTATCAAAAGGTGCAAAATAAATAACGTCTTTTATTCTTTCTGGTGGCACATATTCGAGTAGGAGGTCGGCGGTCTTACCGTGAGGGTCAATGAAAGCCATACCCTTGCCATTCTGAATATCCTGAATAGCCATGTTCTCGAGAAGGGTTGACTTACCCATGCCGGTTTTACCGATGACATATATATGACGATCGCGATCACGTGGCTTGATACCAAATGGTACGCGCTTATTTCGCGAATCAGTTTCAGCAAAATATGTAACTTGATTTTCGTCTGTCATAGAGAACTTTTATATACAAATTATACGACGAAAATACAAAAACAGAAAACCTATATTAGAAACCTAATTTTGCTCGAGTGCTCCTTTTGTATAAATATTACTTGGAGCCCAGAGCATCCAGGAAGTTAACCCGGCGTCATATGTACCCCTAATCTGAGCCCTAACTTCTGGAATGTCATAGGTGCCTCCGTAGTCAAAATCCTGAAGCCATGGACGAAGTTTTTTGTAAGAATTAGCGCTGTATTGTGGCGACGTGGTTCCAAAGCTACGATCGAATTCATTCGCCCGATTGACGGCGCTTGTCATGACGTATTTTATCAATTCGTATGGATACTTATTCGGATCACTCCAGCCATTGAATGTTTTTGGGTAGTGCGATGGATAAACCATCGGTGCTATGTAGTCAAAATATGGCAAAGCTCTTTCTAAAACTTGGCCTATGTTGAGATCATCCCTGTTGGTGGTCACCATTCCAAAAAGATCAGCGGAAATAATAATGCCTTCGGGTTTTAACTGGCTACTCAAATATTTAAAAAATTCCTCAAGAGCTTCAGGTTTTGATCTACCCTGACTTAGCGTATAAGAAGTATCTTTCATATCGCCATCAGATGGAAAACGAATGTAATCAAAATTTAATTCATCAAAGCCAAGTTTGTAGGACTCCCGACTAATCTCCGCAATGTACTCCCAGTGCTCCTTTGCACCAACATCAATAAAACTCAAACCCTTGTGATCCTTCCACACACCACCGTCAGAGATTTTTCGCACAGCAAGGTCTGGACGAAGGTTCGACATAAACGGATCTTGAAAAACAGTAATCCGTCCAATTACGTAAATATTTTTTTTATGCAAAAAATCTATAAAAGATACGATGTCACCAGCTCGGCAGGTGTCAGAAACAGATGCTTTAAGTTTTGGATTTTCGGTATTAAAGCCAAGGCGTCCACTAAAGTCTTTTATGTCGATGATAATAGAATTAATTTCTGTCGTATCCGCAACTTCAACAAGTTTGGCTCGAAAACTTGGTGTACCGACGACACATTGACTCATATAGATAGCCTTAACTGGCTCAGGTGTTGGTAAATGTGTAACAACGACACCCTGAGGCTCTACTTTTTTGGGTTCAGGAGGTATATTGGTCTCTTTTTTGTCTACATCACCCACCAACGTTCTGTCGTACTCAACAGAAAAAATCTTTGGGGAATGTATTGCAGAAAGACCAACAACAGCCAAAACCGCAACAAAAGCACCCGCATGAACATAAAATCTGAGGTGCGGTTTTGCCATAAATAATTATCAGGAGGTTTTAACTGTCCTCGAACGGCTTCGGATCATTCGAATATCCGTGAATCTATCTTCGCCCATTTTATTTTCACTAGTAGAAACAGGGGCTGTGTAGACTGGGGGTAAGGGCGGCTGGTTTTGAGTATACACATCTGTAGGTGTTTCTGGCTTTATGCTTTCGTAATGAAATTGCCCAACGCGTTTACTGCGTGCATACAAAAATGCCAGCACGACTACCCCAAGACCCGAGAGAATCATAAAAAAAGTCTTGTAAGGACCCGGGAAACCAGAGAGCGGTATAAGAACAATACAGATACCAAGTATGAATAAAATTCGGTTTCGGGTAATCATTGATAATTACTATAACACACGAGCTATCAGCGGCTACAATTACTTGTAAATTTCTTCTATTTCAGAATAATTTCAGGGAGTTTTGCTATGTCTCCAGCGCCCATACTAACCAAAACATCGCCAGATTTTAGATTCATATCCACATACTCTTTAACAGATGCGAAATTTAGAAAATGGTGGGCAACTAAACCCGCACCCCTGATTTTGTTCGTTAACATTTCTGAGTTGATAGTATCGTCTTTTGGTTCACGTGCCGCGTAAATTGGCAAAACAACAACCTCATTTGCTAAAGAAAATGCTTCACCGAATTCTTCAAGATGCTCTTTTGTTCGACTATACAAATGTGGCTGAAATACAACAACTATTTTTGAATTTGGAAACTTTTCTCGTGCGGCCTGGAGCGTCGCTCGTATTTCAGATGGATGGTGCGCATAATCATCATAAACAAATACACCGTGCGCTGTCTGACCTTTTTCTTCGAACCGCCGCCATGTTCCTGAGAATTTTTTTAGGCTAGAAATAATTTTTTCTTCTGAAATACCAAGAATTTTACCCACAACAAATGCCGCCTTAGCATTTTGAACATTGTGTACACCAGGCACACCAGGAGAAACTTTTAATTCTACAGCCGCATAATCAAAAACATGGATTTGTGGATCAGAAAGTATTGGTTTTATTTTTTTATTTTCAACATCAGTCACAAGTGTGCCCCCCTCTTTTATTAAACCGATAAATTCTCGAAACCCCGCCTGGACTCCTGCCAAACTTCCATAATAGTCCAAATGATCATCGTCGATGTTTGTAATGATTGCGATATCAGGTTTTATATTTAAAAAGGACCGCTGATATTCACACGCTTCAACTACAAAATATTTACTTTTACCCCCAATAAAATTACTTTTTGATTCCCTGAGCAAGCTACCAACAATTACAGTTGGATCAAGTCCCGCTTCAATCAAAATTTTTGCAACCATTGCAGTAGTTGTTGTTTTACCGTGGGTACCAGCTACAGCAATCACGAAATGATTTTTAGAAATCAAACCGAGCGACTGCGGGTACGAAATTGTCGGAATCCCTTTTGCCTTTGCATCAAGAAACTCCGGGTGGTTTTCGGGAATCGCAACTGTAAAAATAACCAGATCGGTTTCCTCGGAAAGTCTGCAGGGCTCTGTCCCAATAAAAATATTCGCTCCAATTTTTTCTAATTCGGTAGTAATTTCTGAAGCAGTCAAATCTGAACCAGAAACTTCAACACCTCTCAAAAGAAACATTCGTGCGACCGCGGATATACCAATTCCACCAATGCCGATACAGTGAACCTTTTTAATTGTTTCGAAGTTAACTTCTTTCATTCTCCCTAAGCATATCAAATATCTTATTAACTACATAAAATCTATTTTCCGGCAATTCATCCAACCTAAACCACCCCACCTCACTAATCTCGACCGGCTCAATAGTAAATTTATATTCTGGAATCTTTGAATGAAATACTTCGACAAACACGTACCTAAAGTCGGCACTTGTTTCGTATGATCCGATCATCAAAATATTGTCTAACCCTATACATAATTCCTCCTTAATCTCCCTCAAAACCACACCTTCCGAAATTTCATTTTTTTTCACTTTTCCTCCAGGAATTGTCCAAAGCTTGTGGCCATATGTATGTTTCACTAATAGAAATTTATCTTCGCACTGGAGCAAACATTTTACACCCCTGACGTGCGGGCGAAATATATACCAATATATTTTCTTATATGGAGTGATTAACTTATACCAACTTTGTAGAAAAAATCTCCGACTCATCACGAAAGTTTTTTCACAGCGTCATTAAACTGATCCCCCCTGTCGTACTCGTTTTTAAAAAGACCGAAAGACGCAAATGCTGGACTTATTAAAATACGATCCCCGACGACAGCATGCTTCCATGCCACCGATACCGCCTCTTCCATACTTTTCACATAGACTACCAACATTTTTTTTGAAAGTGTCTCGAGTTCTGATTTTATTTTATCGGTCCCCGTTCCCGGCAAAACCACTAGCGCCTTTGTGTAATCAGACAATATTGAAACAAGATCATCCGCTTTAAGTTTTTTATCTGCGCCTCCAAAAATCAAGACGGTCTTTTGGTCACCACCCAGAGACTTGAGTCCGACCATGGTCGCATCTTGAGTTGTGGCATTTGTGTCATTGTATATGTCTACCCCCCTTAAGGTACGGACGAGCTCAAGCCTGCCAGGAACTGCATTAAATTTCGCAACTACCTTTTCAATGGTTTTTTCTGGAACACCAACTGCCTTTGCAGCCGCCAACGCCAAAGCAATATTTAATCTATTATGTTCACCTAGAATTTTAATTTTCCAAGAATCCGGAACATCACGAGGGCCAGTTACGATAATTTTTGATTCTGGTTTTGGACCAAACTTTTTTATATACCCCATGACCTGCTCACTTACTATCAATGTATCTTCAGGTTTTTGAAATCTATAAATATGAGCCTTATCTGCAAAATACCTCTCCATGTTGTGTGCGTAGTAGTTCATGTGGTCTGGCATAAAGGTGGTAAACACAGAAACATGGGGCGAAAAGCCTTCAGACCTTTCTGGGATTTTTACATTATGAATTCCAGCAAACCCTTGGAGCTGCCAAGAATCAAGCTCGAGAACGACGCTATCACCTGCCCTCGCTTCCGACAAAAGCGCGAGTGTCGACACACCAAATACATTCCCACCTAAAAATGCCCTGTGTTTTGTTTTAGCATTGTGCTCCTTTAAAATTTCATAGAGTAGATACGCGACGGTCGATTTTCCTCGTGTCCCCGTAATTCCAATAACCCTCGCGGGCGTATACTCCGCAAAAAGTGCTGTGCTCATCATCACAGGTATACTGTTTTTAATCGCTTCAGCAACAAACGGCGAGTCGAGCGGCACCCCAGCAGCTTTAATAATCAGGTCAGCATTGCAAAAATCTTTCAGATCATGCCGACCAAGTGTGTACTTAATATTTTCAAATTTCTGAAGAGAATCAAGCGACGAAGTAAGTTCTGCATCGGTCTTTAAATCTGTGATAGTAAGCTCTGCCCCGTTTTCCGCCAAAAAGACTGCATCGCCAACACCCCGACCCAAAAGCCCAAGACCCATAAGGGTAATTTTTTTATTTTTAAAATAATCCCGGTACTTCATAATCCTTCCTTGAAACTAATCATACTTATTTCGACCGAAAGGAAAAGTGACCACTGAACAGTGCGATCAACTGCTAAAAATCAAATATTCTGAAAAATTCAAATTGTGTGTGGGCGTACCAGGAGTTGAACCTGGGACCTCGTCATTATCAGTGACGCGCTCTAACCACCTGAGCTATACGCCCGCGAACGTATCGATAAAATACCAGAAATCGGCCCCTAAAACAAGGAGAAAATAAAAAAACCCTAGCGCGAACGCTAGGGTTTTTAACCTGGTCAAGCGGAGATATCCAAACATTTGGAATTAGAACATCGGAATCCCATTCTCGCCCTGCACCTGTACATACCTGCACCACAGTTACCACAGCTGTTGTACTCTCTGGCAACGACATCCAAGGGAATCCCCTGAGCCCCAACGGACGCTTGCGGAACTGTCCCCTCTGTCCCCGAGGCCGCCCCGCGTCCAGACAGCCTTAAACAAACAATTGAGACCAAATCGTCGATTTTGGGGAAGACAAATCGCTTTCCCCTAAGCGCCTCCCTTGTCAGCCTGATATGCTCCAATTGTTCCGGAGTAAAAGGAGGGTCTTGGGTTAATCCAAAACTGATTGGCTTTCCATTCATCCTGAGCCTGAACCTATGATTCATGTGCCCGGGCATTCCTGTGCATCGGCCATCGTGCCTTGAACCGGTACCCATAGTACTTCTCCATCCATGTAGGTTAAAAGAACTGGAAACGACTCGAACCAAATATTATCACATCAAACAAGTATGTCAATATGCTTAATACACAAAACCACCCCGCTTGTGGCGAGGTGGTTTTGTTATTTTATGTATATTATGCCCTTTATTTTGTTCCGTCCATATGTCTCTAGTCTTTCCTAGACGTCATGTTGATATTGATTCACAACAATTACCATCCTGTGCTCGATCGAGACACACGATACCGACGCGTTCACCAATGCACAAAAGTGCATCAGAATTTCAATTTGAAATATTCCACGAGCAGCTTCCGCTACCCGTGCCTTGTTACGACTTACTCCCTGTCACCGAATTCACCTTAGGCCGTTAAAACGGACTTCGGGTACCCCCGGCTCCCTTGAGTTGACGGGCGGTGAGTACAAGACTTGAGAACGTATTCACCGCAGTATAGCTGACCTGCGATTACTAGCAATTCCGGCTTCATGGGGTCGAGTTGCAGCCCCCAATCCGAACTGGCGCCACCTTTATTACGATTAGCTCAGGGTTACCCCGTCGCGACGCGTTGTAGTGACGATTGTATTATGTGTGTAGCCCCGGATATCAAAGGGTCATGCTGACCTGGCGTTATCCTCGCCTTCCTCCCCCCATTGAAAGAACTAGGTGTAGAGCATTAGGTTTAATTTTTTAGAAATTTTCTAAAATTTGAAACCAATAATCTATACACTTAGCGCACTCAATGGGGGGCAGTCTCGCCTGACACTTGTAACAGACAACGAGGGTTGCGTTCGTTACCCCACTTAAGGGAACAATTCAAACCACGAACTGACGACGGCCATGCAACACCTGCCTAACTGCCCGTGAAGGCTATCAAAGTTTCCTAAGATATTCAGCTAGGTTTCAAACCCGGGTAAGGTTTTTCGTTTACCATCGAATTAAACCACATAATCCACTGCTTGTGCAAGTCCCCGTCTATTCCTTTGAGTTTTAACCTTGCGGTCGTACTACCCAGGCGCCTATCTTAACGCGTTAGCTTCGCCTCTCAGAGGGTCGATACTCCGAAAAGCCAGATAGGATCGTTTAGGGCGTGGACTACTGGGGTATCTAATCCCATTCGCTACCCACGCTTTCGTGTTTGAGTGTCAGAAATGCGCCAGTGCACTGCCTTCGCTTTTGGTGTTCCTCATGATATCAACGGATTTCACCCCTACTCCATGAGTTCCATGCACCCCTCGCACCCTCAAGTCTAGCCGTTTCCCCTGCATGCCCCCGGTTAAGCCGAAGAATTTAACAAGAGACTAACTAGACCACCTACACACCCTTTACGCCCAGTAATTCCGGATAACGCTTGAGGCCTCTGTATTACCGCTACTGCTGGCACAGAGTTTGTAGCCTCTTATTCGTAGGGTACTATCAATAAACTTTCTCCCCTATAAAAGAAGTTTACACGCCGAAGCGCTTCATCCTTCACGCGGCGTCGCTCCGTCAGACTTTCGTCCATTGCGGAAGATTCTCGACTGCGGCCACCCGTAGGTGTATGGACCGTATCTCAGTTCCATCGGTGGGGGTCAGGCTCTCACCTCCCCTAGACGTCATAGCCTTGGTAGGCTTTTACCCTACCAACTAGCTGATATCCCGCAGACCATTCCCCAAGCGATAAATCTTTACTCTTTCGAGACTATCAAGTATTAGCTCCGCTTTCGCGGAATTATTCTTGACTCGGGGGTATGTTATCTACGTGTTACTACCTCGTTCGCCGTGGGTCTAAACCCACTCGACTTGCATGCCTTATCCACGCCGCCAGCGTTCATCCTGAGCTAGGATCAAACTCTAAAATTAAATCCTAAGCGATGGCTTACGCCACCATAAGACTGAACGGAACAAAATAAAAGGCAGAAAATTTCTGTTTTATTTTATTCTTTTTCAGAGTTTTTTTATCCTGCTCTCACAAACAAAAAGGTACAAAAACTTTTTGTTTGTGGAAATTACTTAATTAAGAATATTTTGAGACTTGCTCCCCGCTTGAAATGCGGGGGTTCTCATTTAAATTTCAAAGTACTACCACCCTTTTTTATCAGGGTGTTACTAGTATATAGATATAAGAAAATGAGTCAAGCCCTTATATTAGGCCATAAAAACACACTTGCCGCTTTACCCATTTGAACCCATCTTAAGGCCTTTTTGATCCACCCCTTGCGACACTTTGCGCAGGTCGTTCTTTCGAACACTTTTACAGGAGATGTGATGTAGGAAAACAGAATTACGAGTTAGTGGTTCATTTTTGAATTCTTCAGACATGAAAAAACAGAAAAAGAAGGAGATTCATAATGTCGTTTCGAAAGCTAGGACTCGTCGCGTTCATGTTCACATTACTCATGTCCGCTCTCACCGTCGACGCCGCTTCAATGGTCACTTCATGGCATGGCCTGTCGCAGGGTGAGCGTAACATCCGGATTATGGTGTGTGCAATGGGAGACTTGGGTGACAATGTGAACCTGGAGTGTAAGGAGTGGGTGCGGGATGTGGTCCGAAGAGCATCAGGCGGTAAGGTCATTATCCCCTCAACCAAGCCGAACCAATACCAATGGTACAGCCATCCTCACGTTCAAAGCTATTCACGGGGCTGTCCTCCACCAGGTGTGGCGCCAGGCCGTGTTATTCAGATGGTCTGGCACAACCAAAGCAACAGTAACGTTTCTCCACACACTGCGATTGTAACTAATGTGACAAACACAGGCATGACCTGGGTCGAAAGCAATTGGAGTGGTGATCGAACGGTACGCATACGCAACGTGTCGTACTTAGAGTTTCAGAGATGCGTGGGGAATGAATACACCCTCTACCGAATCAAATGATCCGCACGCTCAAAAGGATTCCGCTCTACGGAATCCTTTTACTTTTTTACAAAATTAGTTATGTTAGAAAAATACATGAAAAAATACACAATAATTTTGGTGGTTGCGGGAATTTTAATTATTACTACATTGGGAATAATCATTCCGAATAGTAATGGTGCAGAAAATTGGAAAACGTTCGAGGACACAAATATTGGGATTAAGTTTAAGTACCCGGAAGAATTGAAACCGTTTACACCAAGAGAAATGTTTTTTCGCGAATGCTATGACTGTCGGGGTTTGATTTATGTAAAATCTGAAGAAATTGGCAACTATACCGTAGAAGAATATTTTAATCTACGTGATTTTCTACACAACGAAATTATAAAACGGACGAGCATTGGTGGCTCACCTGCAATCATCACAGTCTCTAACGATTATGAAAGTACCAGAGAACAAAAAACTATTTACGTGATTAAGAACGATGTAATATATACAATTAGTGCTCGTATTTCAGATTTCGAAAGTTTTCTCAAGACGATAGAACTAACAACAAATGAATAAGTATGGAGTCGGAGTAGCTGTCGCGGGAATTATTGTACTAACCCTAATTTTTGGTTTCAGCAAACAAGGATCGAGAACCGAGGCACCAAGCTGGAACACCTACATAGATTCAAAAAATGCGTGGGAAATCAAATATCCCTCCAACATATCCACAATCAATTCTCATGAATCCTACAAAGCATCGAAAGAAATTTTAAACGACATCAGTTTCTCTAGTACGGGTGACGCTGGTGATAAGGTGTATTCAACGTATGTTAGCGTCACTGTTTCGAAAACCAATTACGCCAGCATAGATGATTTACTTAACACCCCAATATCTCAACCTGATTTTAATTTGGTTTTAAGTGAGCATGTGGAAATTGGCGGTATTCAGGGAGTCGTTTTTACAAAAAAATCTGATCCGTATGGCGGAAAAATTTTATACTTTATTAAAGACGGGAAGCAATTCTTAATTAATACAAGCTGGACCATGGACCATGAAAAAGTCTGGGGTGGCTTTGAATTCCAATAGAACCTACTTCCCTGATGTAAGTCTTTTCTCAAAAAGAATCAGGAATGGTGATGCCAAGAAAATAGACGAGTATGTTCCAGAAATAATTCCAAATATCATTAGCATTGAAAAGTGGTGGGTCGAAACATCACCCAAAAAATATAGGGCCACAAGGACAATAACAATCGTCAAAGATGTATTGATTGAACGCCCAAAAGTTTGAGAAATACTCCGCCCAACAATTATTTCAAAATCTTCCTTATTCTTTTTTTGAGCACTAATTCGAAGATTTTCTCGAACACGATCAAAGACAACTATTGTGTCATGGACAGAGTACCCAAGAATAGCAAGAAGCGCTGTTACAAACAAAATATCAATCTCTGCCCCAGTGAATGGCGTGAGTGCAATAAAAACCCCGGCTGGAACAATGACATCAAAAGCAAGAGTAATGATTGTAACAATTCCATACTTCCAAGAAGAAACTGGCAAGGATACTTTTCTAAAAGCAAATGCAATAAAAAGAACGATGCCGATAATAGTAACGGCAATAGCCACAAACGCTTTAGTACGAAGTTCGTTGCCGACGACCGGACCAGTCGCATTAAAACGATCTTCTGTTATTGAAACCTTACCGTCGAGTGAAAGAGCCATTACCACCCCAGCTTTTGTTTCCCTGTCGAGTTCCTTTGTTCGAACAACATAACTCTTGTCACCTGTTGGGCGAAGAGAATACTCACCTAAGGAAAGCGTATCGAGAGCCTTTTTTACGTCAACAGAATCAGGTCGGGCAACGGGATATGAAACCTGCAGAATAGAACCACCTGTAAAATCGATACCGAAATGCAAACCTTGGAAAAACATGGCTCCGACAGAGAAAATGGTGAGAGCAAAAGCGATTAAGAAGAATATTTTTTTATATCTAACGATAAACATATTTATTTTGATGAAATTGACTGTCGGGAATTTTTAAAACCAATACCAAACAAAAAATGACTTAGTTTTGACTCACGACTAAGGGCGACTGATCTTAAAAATGTTCTTGAAACAGTAATTGCTGTAAACATACTTACGAGCACACCAACCCCAAAAGTAAGAGCGAAACCTTTTACGGCCGACGTACCGATCCAGAAAAGAACGATAGCCGTAATAATACTGGAAATATTTGAATCACGAATCGAAAGCCATGCTCGATGGAAACCTTCACTGATAGCATCGGATAGTTTTTTACCGCTTGCGAGCTCTTCCTTCATTCGCTCAAAAATAAGGATGTTCGCATCGACGGCCATACCGATTGAAAGGATGAAACCGGCGATACCAGCCGCAGTAAGAGTAACCGGAATTAATTTAAAAATAGTAAGTGAAAGCAGGACGTAGATTACCAAAGCAACAGACGCCACAAGACCAGGCAAACGGTACCAAAGAATGAGAAACAAAATCACGAATAAGAATCCCCAGACACCAGCCTTGATGCCGGCATTTAGTGCCACCTCACCAAGTGATGGTCCAACAGTCTGTGTTCCAATAAGTTTGATGGGAACAGGTAGGGCCCCAAAATTCAAATCACGCACGAGGTCTTTTGCTTCCTGAGGTGAGAAGTTACCACTGATCTGACCCTTACCATCTCGAATTTCGTCTCGAATAATTGGTGCCGACTTTAATTCGCCATCGAGGAAAATGGCAAGGGGCTCGCCAATATTTTCCTTCGTGATTTTTGCAAAGATGTCAGCACCCTCTTCATTAAAAGTAAGAGCGACAATGACCGCGTTTGTTTGTGAGTCAAATTCAACCGAAGCGTGCTGAACAAATCTACCAGTAAGGGCAGTTGGGATAAATTGAATTTGATCACTCGTACTCGAAGCCGTAGCGGGTTGAGCCGCACTAACATCCACAAGCTTAAACTCCAAAATTGGCGTTTGTCCGATTAATTTCACCGCCTCGTCAATATCAGTAACTCCTGGAAGCTCAACGAGTAAGCGGTAATCATCACTACCCGTCACGGCACTTGCCTTTTCAACCTGAACGATTGGTTCAGAAACTCCATATACGTTTACTCGTCGTTCAATAACGTCGCGGAGTGCATTCATTGATTGCTCAACATCACCAGATGCAACCTCTGATAAATCGGCCTGATATACGAGCTCGGTTCCACCATTAAGGTCAAGTCCTAGAACAAAAGGAAAACGGGCAAACCAAGAGTTTGGACGTGTCTCAGAAATATACAAACCGTACCCAAGCAGTACGAATATAACAATAAGGATTACGGAAAAAATTCGGCCTTTAGTCATTTGAAACAATAGTATATTGCTTGTGAGGCAAAATGCAAATCGAGGATCATACCAAAAAACCGAGTTTAGATTCCAACCATCGAGAAAAGAGTTTTGATCGTCTTGAGCCCAATTTTCAAATCAAGCATAAAGGAGCGGTTCTTTAGGTAATAAAGATCATACGAGAGTTTCAATTTGGTCTCTTCGAGATCAGCAGACCACTTTGGCGGAGTACGCTGATACAGTTGTGCCCACCCGGAAAGTCCTGGTTTTATTAAATGACGCACATTGTAGTACGGAATTCTATTTTCATATACTTGTGCGAGCGTTGGTATTTCGGGTCGTGGACCAATAAGAGACAGATCGCCCCTCAGAACATTCCAGATTTGTGGCAACTCGTCAATCCTTGTTTTACGCAAAAAATTTCCTACCTTAGTAACAGTTGCGTCTTTAGCAATACCGTCTGCTTCAGCGTGGGCCTTCATACTTCTAAACTTATACACTGAAAAAATTTTATTGTTCTTCCCAACACGATCCTGAATAAAGAAAATTGGCCCCGAACCCTCGATCAAGATTGCAGTAATAACAAAAGGATACAATGTGAGTGAAAATAAACCGATAACTACCGAAACAACAACGTCGGTTAACCTCTTTATCGAATCATTTATCTTATTAGACTGAAAAGAAACATTTTCTAGAAACCAGTTATATTTGACAAGCGACATCGGCACCCGATCAAAAATATCCTCATAAATTTTATACATATCAATAAAACGAACCTTAGAAAAAATAAGGCTGTATAGGTTCGGCAACATTGGTTCAATTTTTGAATCTTTGAAATCAGCAGCGACAACCTGTATATTTTTATTATTAATTTCTTCAATAATTATCTTTTCAAAGTTTCCGCTTGCCTGAACAAGGTCTACGGCAGCAACAAAAAAAAGTCCGTACCGAGGGTTGTTATTTACTTCTTCGCGAAGCTCATTCACTACTTCACCGCTACCAATAAGAATTGCCTTTTCTCGTGCCCGAGCAGACAAAATTGAAACACCGCGTATTCTCCAAGCTAGAATCAGGCCGAATGAAATCAGAATATAAACAAACAGGTTAGTCTTAGGCGTAATACCGAAAAATGGAATGAGGTAAAAAAACAATACAGCGATACCACTATTGATCAACTGAGCATTTAAGATAATAGTCGGTATACGACTCTTTAAAAGCAGCGTGTGTTTTTCGTACAATCCGGAAATAAAAAACACAATCACCCAAAAAACAAAGATTATAGAAAATGGCAACAAATGTTCCAGAAAGACCGTTATGGTCGGCACACCACCAAAACGCACAAGCAGCATAAGCCCAAGAGATAGGAAGAAAAAGAAAAGATCACCAACAAACAGGAGAATTGCTTCATTTTTATTTGTAACAGCCATAGCAGTAGTGGCTATAGTTTATATCTAAAATCCTAAAAATCAAACATCGCCGGAAACCATTTATGATTAGCGCAAAACATAGGATATTCAGACAATTGAGCATGCTAGAATACCTATACTTATGATGAGACGGCAAAAGATCCTCTTCGCTGTAACAAAGGCTAACTGGGGTGGAGCACAGAGATATGTTTTCGACCTTGCCACTCGCCTTCCCAAGAATGAGTTTGAAGTCAGTGTTCTTTGTGGTGAAGGACACCAGCTTCAGTCGCAGCTTGAAAAAGTCGGTATACCAGTCATAAAACTAGATTCGCTCGACAGAGATATTCATATTCTTAGAGATATTAAGGCGACTTTCAAGCTGTACAAAATACTCAAAAGCCAAAAGCCTGACATACTCCATCTCAACAGCTCAAAAATCGGCGGAATTGGTGTGGTTGCGGGTAGACTCGCAGGCACTCCAAAAATAATTTTTACTGGTCACGGGTGGGCGTGGAATGAGAAACGGTCTATTGTCTCAAAAACCGCTATCACCTTCCTCCACTGGCTCACCGTACTACTTTCACACACCACCATTGCCGTCTCCGAAGAAATTGCCCGACAAATTATCAGCCTTCAGTTCCTCCCAAATTCAAAAATTGTTGTTATTCACAATGGGATTACCGATACAGAGTACCTAGAACGTTTCGCGGCCAGGGCAACGCTTGGTGGACACATCAGTGAGAAGTTCTGGGTTGGTACAATCTCCGAACTTCACCTAAACAAAGGCCTCGATTACCTCATTAGGGCTTTTAAAAATATCTCGAGGGACCACCCAGACACTATCCTCCTTATTATTGGCGAGGGCGAGGAGCGAAAAGCATTAACAAACCTAATTATCAACCTCGATCTTTCGAAAAAAGTCCATCTCCTCGGGTTTGTAAAAGATGCTGCGGATTATTTAAAAGCCTTCGATGTTTTTGTTTTAGCATCAAGAACCGAAGCATTTCCTTATGTGCCTCTTGAGGCAGGACTCGCACAACTCCCTGTCGTCGCAACAAGGGTTGGAGGCATACCAGAAGTAATAGAAAGTGGGAAAAATGGAATCCTTGTAATGCCTGGAGATGTGCAAGCGCTTACCGAAGCAATGAGTGAGCTCTTGGGCGACAGCGCCAAAGCTGCGACGTTTGGTCACAATCTACGAAAAACTGTTGAACAAAACTTTTCCATTGACTCCATGGTTCAAAAGACTAAAATTATATACAATAACAGAGCAACACATGAATAAACGTGGTTTTACATTAATCGAAATCCTTGTCGTTATTTCTATCATAGGACTGATCTCAAGCGTTGCTCTTGCTAATTTTCAAGACGCCAAACAAAAAGCAAAACAAGCCGCTGGTAGACAGTTCCAAGCTACTATTTACCGATCACTTAGCGACGAACTTGTTGCGGAATGGGATTTTGTGGGTGTAGAAAATACACCCGTTACACCAGAAGACGGAAGTGGTTTGGTTAACCCTGGAGACAATGAACCAACATCCCAACTTTCCAACGTCCTCTACGTAAACGATGAACTTGTCGGTTCTGCAGTGGCTTTCGATGGTAGTAGTTCATATATTGCCGGGCAGAATTTTCCTGACCTTGGAACAAACTCTGACGTCACTGTATCAGCTTGGGTAAAGCCAACTGATGTTCTTTCAGAGAACACGATTTTTTTTAAAGGAAACGGGTCCTCAAGTTGCAATGGTTTTCAGGTTGGTATAAAAGGAGGGAGAGGTTTTGTAAACGGAACAATAGAAACAACCTCGTACGCAGTCAGCAATAATACCTGGCAAAATCTTACTTTTGTATACAACAGAGGTACCGATGGAGCAGATGGTTCAGTGGACACATACATTAACGGCGTAAAAATTAGCACGACTCCAAACGCCCAAACAACCTCTTGCCCTAATGACGAATGGTCAATCGGTGCAAAACTTTCCTATCTTGCCGGCGGAAACTTTGTTAACTCAGTCAGCAGCGCCTTTGCTGGCCAGATCGAGAGTGTGTATATCTACAAAAGCGCATTCACTGCATCAGAGGTTGGCCAAATATACGCAACCAGCAGACGAGGAAGAACAGCATTAGCAGATTTTTAAAAAATAATTATTAAATATGGATACTCAACCAGTAAAATTCGAAGAGGAGGACGTACTAGTCGACAAGGCTTCACAAATTTCGCGTCGAACCGCGCTTTCAGGCATAGTTATGAAATTGGGTCTTGCGAAGTCAGAGTCTCAAGCAAATTACGTATTGATTGGTATTATGCTTGTCTGCCTTATTGCCACCTTATTTGTAATTTCTAAGTACTTAGTTTAAAGAAATATCGTACACACCGAGTATTTCATTTTTCACCATTTCCCTATGGGCTGGTCTGCTGTACCGTGCCATGCTTGCAATTATTCCCAGAGTAGAAAATTCTACCAACAAATGACTACCGCCGTAACTCATAAACGGTACAGTGATACCAGTAACAGGCAACAGGCCAACGTTCATCCCGATGTTAATTATAAGGTGGGCCATGAACAAAATTGCCACACCAAGCCCAAAAAGTGTTTCAAAGTTTGTGGCACCACGTGACGCACAAGAAAGAATACGCCAGATCAAAACAGCAAATAAACCTAAAAGGATTGACGACCCGACAAAGCCCCACTCTTCTGCAAACGCTGCGAATATAAAGTCTGTTTGATATTCAGGTAAAAATCTTAATTTCGACTGAGTACCGTACCCAATCCCCTTACCCAATAATTCACCCGAACCGACGGCTATCATGGACTGGTAGGCATTGTAGCCAGCGCCACGAACATCTGCGAGCGGATCTATAAACGTCAGTATTCTTTGTTTCTGATAATCATGAAAAACAAAGAACCAAAGAATGAGGCTCGAAACCACACCGGCAGACAGAACCAGCATAAGGTGTTTTTTTGAAATACCGGAAACCATGACCATACCAAACCATATGAGAAAAATAACGATAGCAGAACCAAAATCAGGCTGAAGTAAAACAAGTGTAAACAAAACGAGCGAATAAAACCCGGATATTAACACGTGCCTACTGTGCGCAATTTCAACATGTCGTCGAGTAAAATACTTAGACAACAACAATACCAGGACTATCTTTGCGGGGTCAGACGGCTGAAAAGAAAACGCTCCGAAATCAAACCAGCTCTGAGCACCATGAGAAATATTACCAACGATAAAAAGGAGGAGAAGAAGAAAACATACTACAGAAAACATCGCAACAATGGCCCACCTCCGACGCAAAAAACGAAAATCAATTTGTGAGCAAACAAAAAAAACTACCACACTTATAGACATCCATATTATTTGCTTAGAAAAAAAAGGGCTCTCCCCTACAAACGAACCCATCGTCACGAGACCCGCGAGAGAAATAAGAAAAGCGCTTCCAAACAAAATCCAATCTGTATTCTTAAAAAAAGATAACAGAAGAACGAACACATTTTTATCAGCATGCAACATATACGTATGATACAGAATGATCTAAAAATGAGCTACACAAAAGGGCTAAAGATGGGGTCAGAGTGTAGTACTAACGAACAACAGCGGATACCACCCGTGGAATAATCTCGATTACTGAGGGATTAATGAAGGGTAATGGCCAGGTGAATGTTACGTTCGCGGAAGCATCTTTTTCTAACCTATCCACAAACGTTCTCGAAGCAGCAATAGCATTTTGATTTGTGTCATACACAACAGCAACAACTTCAATGATGCCCACAGAAGCAAGGGAATTATTCTTAATAACCGCATCAATACGAGGCTTATCTGACTCACCAGTAAGGACCTTTTGGACTACTGACAAACTTGGAGATACTGCTTCATTTCTAGTCCAAACCAATGCATCCATAAATTCAAACGTTACCCTCACAGGCGTACGGCCTTGCGTACTAATGTTCGGTTCAAAAATTGCTAAGACTTTGTTTTTAGGAATCATCGTTGTGTTCTGACGCGTACCAATCAGAGCATTATTTCCATCATAGAGTTTAAAAACGTAAGATGCCTGTGCCTCTGAATTTATGTTTGGGTTTTCTATATACGCGAGCGCACTATATACAGTATCTGTGACCTTAAAGGCACGACTCCAAAGAATAGTTGGCTCAACAGTGTCTGCACTACAGAGGAGCTGACAAGCCCCACCGCAATCAATACCAGTTTCACCACCATTACGCTTTCCATCAAAACAATTAGGTGCTTTATACAAAAAGAAAAGGGTTGGGATAGTGGCCACAACAAGCACGACAGCCAATGCTCCACTTATGTAGATTATTTTTCTCCGAGTCGACCACATATTCATATATGAAGTATAGCAAATATAAAAACCGAACCAAGAATACATAACGATACACACACAAAACCCCCGCAACTCGCGGGGGTTTTATTTTAGCTTTAAACACAATGTTCCGGCGACTAGCTACTTTCCCCTCCATAAGAGTATCATCGCCTCAACAGAGCTTAACTTCTGAGTTCGGAATGGGATCAGGTGTGACCTCTGCGACGAGTCACCAGAACACTATGTTCAAAAACATTTTTTACTATCGCTAAACCCCCATAGATATGAAGATACTAAGGAAGCACAACAAAAATACGACTTTTAGCTGAGCAATTTTAAAACCGACAATGCCATAAAACAGGGTGTAAAGATTCCGCTTGCGCGGTTGATGCATCAACTTCCTAATAGGATCGGCGGATTAGTACTCCTCGGCTGAACGCATTACTGCGCTTACACCTAGAGCCTATCAACGTGATCATCTCTCACGGGCCTAAACGATTTCTCATCTTGGGGTTAGCTTCCCTCTTAGATGCTTTCAGAGGTTATCTAGTCCCGACATAGCTACGGAGCGGTCCACCTGGCGGCAGAGCTCCCAGACCAGAGGTCAGTTCATTTCGGTCCTCTCGTACTAAAAATGAATCCCCTCAAAAATCAACGCCTGCAGTAGATAGGAGACCAACCTGTCTCACGCTTCTTTGTCTCACATTACTGTGAGGAATGGACTATGACTTCATCCGTTGCCGGATGGTTGATGTTTAGTCTCTACGGGTGTTTATGAATTTCACAAACCTCCCTCGGTGTAGCCCTTTCCATCACGAAAGGATTTCGCCGATATAATCAACTTCGTTCATCACGCATTACTACGTGCGACCGCCGTGAATTTTTAGGTTGGTACTCTAATATTTTCTTCGCACAATATAACAGGTTCAAATTATTTCAATTTTCACTCTTTCTCGACGGATTCAGACTGTCCGAACGTCGCATTGCAACGACCGAACGGTCTGAACCCAGCTCGCGTATCTTTTTAAATGGCGAACAGCCATACCCTTGGGACCTTCTCCAGCCCCAGGATAAGATGAGCCGACATCGAGGTGCCGAACTCCGCCGTCGATATGGACTCTTGGGCGGAACTAGCCTGTTATCCCCGGAGTAGCTTTTATCCGATAATCTCCCACCGCCTCTAACGCGAATGGTCGGTTCACTATGTCCTGCTTTCGCATCTGCTTGACAAGTACGTCTCACAGTTAAGCCAGCTTGTGCCATTACACTATCGCCATGGTTTCCATTCACGGCTAGCTGACCTTGATGAACTCCTCCGTTACTCTTTAGGAGGATAGCGCCCCACTAAAACTGCCCGCCAGGCACTGTTTCTCGACGTTTTTGCCGTCGAGGTTAGAATGTACATCAAATAAGATTGGTATTTCACTGACGAGTCCATCTACTCCGAGAAGTAAACTTCGACCTCTCCCAACTATTCTACGCATACAAAACGTACACTCAATGCCAAGTTACAGTAAAGCTTCCGGGGTCTTTTCGTCTAACTGCAGGTAACCGGCATCTTCACCGGTATTGTATTTTCACCGAGCAAGTCCCCGAGACAGTTCTCCAGTCATTACACTATTCGTGCGCGTCAGAACTTACCTGACAAGGAATTTCGCTCGTCTATTCCTTAACACAGACGGACTCTCTCTTCGTCCTCACCTTTCGGAGTTCGGACGTGTGGCGCTGGTCTCTTGGAAGCCACATTTTGACTAATTTTGTATTACTACAAAATAGGTAGCATTTTATGTAATGATTTAACTTATTCGTTTATCTAAACAGCCACTCTGCCCTATAGCAGTCCCAGTCATTTTGGATTCGTCATGAAATTAATCTAGACAAACCCAAAACCTTAGGACCGTTATAGTTACGGCCGACATTCACCAGGGCTTATACCAATCAGCATTACACCTTGCGGCATAACACGGTCGATATTTGACCTTCTGGCATTGGTCAAGTGTCACCCCCTATACATCCTCTTACGAGTTCGCAGGGAGCTGTGTTTTTGATAAACAGTTGCCAGAGATACTTTAGCTGCGGCCCCTCCTTTTACAGAAGGGCAAGCCTTATTCCGAAGTTACGGCTGCTTTTTTGCCGAGTTCCTTGGGGACATCTCACTCGTTCGTCTTGGTCTACTCGACCTGACCACCTGTTTCGGTTTTCGGTACGGTTCCTTAAAAGATAAGTTTAGAGAATTTTCTTGGAAGCTCGCTCGAACACATTTATGTAGGCCGAAGCCTACACATTTTCGCTTCGCTTGGAGTTGACATATAAGTCAGCAGCGGGATTTTCCTCGCACGCCCCCTCACGACACCAGCGCAAATCCAATAATGCGCGCGTTCTACAGAACTCCGTCCTCTCATCACTCTTTTAAAAAGTCATGGAATATTAACCATGTGTCCATCGGGTACGGTTTTCACCATCCCCTTAGGCCCGACTAACCCTTGGCTGATTGACATTGCCAAGGAAACCTTAGTCATTCGACGTGCGGGGTTCTCACCCGCATTGTGGTTACTTGTGCCAACATTCTTACTTCGCAACGCTCCAGCATGGGTCACCCCTTTGCCTTCACAGCAGATGCGAATACTCT